>Ga0268262_10000331_pt1 | contig 63638 bp, 51 predicted proteins | sample TergutNc150P3_FD_190354 | JGI IMG/M metagenome (GOLD analysis project Ga0268262, IMG submission 190354) | Nasutitermes corniger P3 segment gut microbial community from laboratory colony in Florida, USA - Nc150 P3 (SPAdes) (version 2) | ecosystem: Host-associated > Arthropoda: Insects >... | reverse complement strand
GTATTTTTCTATGTCGAAGGTTATTATAACCGCGAACGGATTCATTCGGTACTTGACTATCTTGCACCTAATGAATATTATTCAAGTAAAGTTGCTTAACTTTGTATACTGCCTGGGGTAAAGTCCATACAGAATCAGCACCTAATTTCGTAAAACTTCTTATAAGCACATGAATGTACTTATCAAGACTGACAAAACCATTTATTGTTGTCATGTTTTGTAAATAATGCGTATACTCATGAAAAACAGTAGGGTTTCTTTCAAAATCTGCTTTTCCCTCAATCTCAATTTCCAAATATAGCATATTGTAACTACCTGGGGCTCCAACGATGATATTTTTTAATATTTCGGTTATCATATTTTCCTCTAAATAGCTATTATTCACATTATATAGATAATGTCTATTTATTGTATCACTAACAAGCAAAAGCATCGTGGGGAACTTATCATAATTACCCCGCCCGGCTTCTCGCTTTCATCATTCAAAGCGTAATTCAGCGGCGGAACGGAGGGTTTTGCCTTTATTGTCAGTATAGCCTTATTACGCTAATACCCAACAGCACATAACCGTCAGTATACGCTTCGCCGCAAAGCGGCTCGGGGTTCAGGCGGCTAGTGTATTGTCCTATACAGACAACGGAATAAAAACATGCTAAAGTTATAGCATGAAAGAATTACAGCCACATTTAAATCAAGAAGACAAAATTCTAATGGAAAGGTTGTTAATGGCCGGACACATACAACATAAGTATGCAGTTCGTTTACAGACCGTATTGCTTAGGGTAAAAGGCAAAGGGACTGGAGAAATAGCAGAGTTTCTGGGGATACATCAATCTACAGTTGGTTTATATATCACCGGTATAATGATTATGGTATTGATTCATTATTGCATGATAAAACTCGCAAGCCTGGTAAAGAAGCTATAAGCCAAGAAAAAAAGAATGAAATATACCGCTTGGTGTGCAATGAGAAGCCAAAAGGCGAAACCCATTGGAGCTGTCGTACATTGGCAAAGCGTGTAGGCATAGGACGAATGTCAGTAAGCCGGATATTGCAGGAGCTTGGACTACAACCGCATAGAGTAACAAAGCGGAATTACAGAAGACTTTGTATTGTTTTTGAAGAAAGTAAACAAGGTTTGTGTTAAAGGAAAAGTGCTTCATATTATAGCGGATAATCTGTCTGCACATTAAAAAAAACTGTTTATAGATATTTTGATACAGTACCGAGAAGATTTGTACTGCATTTTATTCCTACACATTCATCATGGTTAAATTTAGTTGAACTTTGGTTTGCGGAAATAACGAACAAACGGATACGGAGGGGAAGTTTTGAATCTGTACCATAATTAATAAACGCAATAAAAGAATATATCAGAATATGGAATAAATCAGGTCGTTCATTTGTATGGACAAAAAAACCTGACGAAATTCTTACGTAAATAAATAAGGCTCAGTCATTTTGAAATCTGTTCCGGACAGTACACTAGTATCATGACACTATATAAACTGTGGATATAGACGATTAAGTTTAATTCTGGCATCTTCTGTTGAAAACCTCCAATTGATCTTACTTGCGCTCTGATTCCTGGTCTTGTTCCATGCTCTTACTTCTTTTCTCATCTGCCGCATAGAAGGAACCCGTTTTGAAAGACCGTGATTCACAAGCACATTGATCTCAATTTCCGCCATATTGAGCCAACTGCCATGTTTAGGCGTAAAATGTATTTCAAGTATGTATTTTTTGCAGGCATAATTTCCTTCCCTTTGGTTATTATGCCTTCTATTTTATTCTTTTTTATCCACTATGTATACAGTGTCATGATACTAGTTTGGATTCTCTCCCTGTCGGCGCTGCGGTTTTTCCTTATATTTACCAGAACGGCAAATTCTTGGACGGAGTGAGCGTTGTTACGGGAAGTTATAAAACTTACAACAACAAAATGGACGGCACAGTAACCTTAAGAAGCGACTATATCGAAATTATCCCATCCGAAGGAAACGATCAGTACAGTGATGAAAAAAGCACCGGTCATTATAAGATGAAGTTGAAATTATCAAGAACTCTTGACCTAACAGGCTATGACGGAATTCAAGTTGAATGGGAAGGCGTAAAAAGCGGTTTGGAAAACTTCAGCGTTACTTTCACTTTCTATGATGCGACAGGAAAAACGCTGGCGGGAAATGATGAAGGTCATTGGGACGCAAATAATCTTCTTGTTTGGACCGGCAACGGCGATGTACGGTGCGGAATTAATAAATACCGCGCCAAAGTGCGCGTAAATAAAGTCCGCAGCTTTTGAATCGCCGTAAGGGCTTTGCCCTGCGCGCCCATAGATGCTTATAACATGAAGAGTTTTGCTAAGTAAAATTCCATTGGCGTTTACGAGCGACGTAAGATATATGGATTTATTTCTTTAAAAAGTTATATTAAATAAAGAGGAGTTTTTATGATCGCAGTAACCGAAACCGCAATGGAATGTATTCACGGAGAGGACTGTCCGCTTCTTGCTGATAATCCTCTTTTTAATGCCAAAGTGCTTGCCGCTATAGAAGAAAGCAAGGCTATAATGCGGGGCGATATTCCCGCAAAATGGTACAAGTCTCTTGAGGAAGCTCAAAAGGATTTGAACGATTAACTATTGCTAGACTTTACCTTTACCAGCCAATTCAAAAAAGACCTCAAAGTGCTGGAAAAGCGCCGTAAAGATATGAATAAAATTTATGAGATAATGGCGCTTCTTATTTGGGAAGAACCATTGCCGGAAATTTGCCGGGAACACAAACTACATGGAAATTTTGAAGGGTTTTGGGATTGTCATATAGAGAGCGACTGGATTTTAATCTATCAGCTTGAAGAAAATAAAATATCCTTTGCCTATACCGGAACTCATTCTGATTATCTATAAAAATCAACGGTTTCCGCCCCGCATAAAGCCATAAACATCATCAGGCGCGCAGGGAAAAGAACTTACGGCGATGTGCGGTGCGGATTCAAAAAATGCCACACCAAAGTGTGCGTAAATAAATTCCGCAGCCGTTGAATCGCCGTAAGGGTTTTTCCCTGCGCGCCCATAGATGCTTATGCTTATAACGCTAATCCCCGATTACCGCGCGGATATCCTTCTTTATTGCGTCCAGTTTGCGCGAGGCTTCGGCTTTGGCAGTCTCCAGCGAACCTGAACCGATCTGCGCGCAGCAGGTAGCGTAAAACTTTATTTTAGGCTCTGTTCCGCTTGGGCGGGCGCTTACTATTGTGCCGTCCTCAAGAAAGAACTGAAGCACGTCGCTTGGCGGAAGTCCGTCCGCTCCGTTTTTAAAATCGCGGACTTTCGTAATCGCAATGCCGCCTAATGTCTTAGGCGGATTTTTGCGGTATTCATCCATGATGCCGTTCATGATCGCGGGACCTTCAGGCCCCTTGAAGTACTTGGAAATTCCTATCTCCTGCCAGTAGCCGCATAAAACGTAAAGTTCGTCAAGGCGTTCAAGCAGGCTCTTTCCCTTGCTGCGCCAGTAGAGAGTCATCTCCGCGGTGAGCGCCGCAGCCGAAACGCCGTCCTTGTCGCGCACTTCGGTTGATATATTGTACCCGTAGCTTTCTTCAGTGCCGAAAACATAGCTTTTTCCGCCGGCTTCCCCGTTCTCCCATTTGCGCATAACATCGGCGATCCACTTAAATCCCGTAAGGCATTCATAGCATTCGCAGCCGTAATACTCGGCGACTTTTTTCTGCATCCCCGTAGTAACAATGGAATTGACCATTGCGGCGTTCTTCGCAAGCCTTCCAAGTTCTTTAAGGGAAAGGAAAATGTAATCCGCGAGCAGCACTCCCATCTGGTTTCCCGTAACAAGCGCGAAACCGCCTTTCTTGTCGGGAACCGCGATTCCGAAACGGTCGGCGTCGGGGTCTGTGGCCATTACTACATCGGCTTTTTCTTTTATGCCGAGTTTTATCGCCATGTCCAGAGCGGCGGCTTCCTCGGGATTGGGGAAGGCTACAGTCGGGAAATTGCCGTCCCCTTCGCGCTGTTCCGGCACTGTAATAACTTTAAGCCCAAGATCGCCAAGCACCTTTTCAACATGAAACGCGCCTGTTCCGTGAAGCGGGGTGTAAACGATTTTTACTTCGCAGGCTTTTTCCTTGATTAACTCCGGGCGGAACAGTTTGGACTTTACCATTGCCTGATAAGGCTCGTCAACTTCCTTATCAATAATGCTGAAAAGCCCTCTGTCCAAAGCTTCCTGTTTGGAGATTTCCTTTATAGTTTTTACATTAATAACTTCGTCAATAATTCCCGTGTCATGCGGCGGAATAACCTGCGAACCGTCATTCCAGTACGCCTTGTAGCCGTTGTACTGGGGCGGGTTATGGCTTGCGGTAACGACTATGCCTGTATCGCAGCCTAACCTGCGGATCGCAAAGGACAATTCCGGCGTGGGCCTTAACGAAGAAAAAAGCCATGTCTTTATGCCGTTAGCTGCAAATATAAGAGCGGCGGCCTCCGCGAATTCAACGGAATAATGGCGGCTGTCAAAGGCGATAACCGCCTTTAGCCCCCCCTGAACGGCGGCTTTTTGGGGAAATGTTTTTATAAGGTAGGAAGCAAGTCCCTGTGTGGCGCTTTTTACGACAAGCGTATTCATGCGGTTATAGCCGCCGCCGATTACTCCGCGTAGGCCGCCCGTTCCGAATTCAAGGTCGCGGTAAAAACGATCCTCCAGTTCCTTAAAAGCGTCAGATGAATCCGCTTTTGACAATAACTCTTCCACCTGCGCGCGGAAATTTGAGTCCTTCTCCTTTGCAATATAATCTTTCGCTCTTTCGATAATGGCAGCTTTTTCCATGATTTTGACTCCTTTACCATATTATGATTGAATATTTAAAAACTGCCAAGTTGAAAATACCATTAACTCTATGCTTTTAACTGTGAAAATGATATATTAAAAGAAGTTTTTCAGAAACTGAAGTTTCTGAAAAATCGGAGGATTGCTGTGTCTGTATCATTACTGGGACGTTCCCTGCTTACATTACTGGATTATTCGCCTGACGAAATCCGGTATTTGCTGAAACTTTCAAAAAAAGTAAAAGATGAATCAATAAGCGGAAAAATAAAAAGGCGTTTTGAAGGGAAAACCCTTGCCATGCTTTTTGAAAAACTTTCCACACGCACACGATGTTCTTTTGAAACCGCTTTCGGCGAAGAAGGAGGACATCCGGTGCTTCTTTCCAAAAATGATATACAGCTTGGCGGAAAAGAAACAATTGAAGATACCGCCCGTGTTCTTGGGCGGATGTTCAGCGCAATCCAGTTCCGGGGGTTTAAACAGGAAACAGTTGAAACTCTGGCAAAATATTCGCAGGTTCCGGTGTACAACGGACTGACCGACCTGTTCCACCCCACTCAGGCTCTTGCCGACATACTTACAATGCAGGAAAATTTTTCTGAGATAAAAGGAAGGAAGCTTGTCTATATCGGAGACGGCAGGAACAATGTAGCCCGCTCCCTTATGGTAATCTGCTCTAAATTGGGAATTAACTTTACAGTGATAACTCCGGCTGAACTAAGCCCCGATGATGCTTTGCGCAGGCAATGCGCCCCGTTAGCTGAAGCGTCAGGCGCAGTTATTACTGTTACTCAAAATATTGACTCGGTAAAGGACGCGGACGCGCTCTATACGGACGTGTGGGCTTCCATGGGCGAAGAAAACAAGAAGGACGAGCGGGTAAGGCTTCTAAGCCCCTATCAGGTGAATCAGGCTGTTATGGAAAAGACAGGCAAAAAAGACACTATCTTCCTGCACTGTCTTCCGGCAGTCAGGGAAGAAGAAGTTACTTCCGGTGTAATTGACGGCAGACAGAGCCGCGTTTGGGATCAGGCGGAAAACCGCAAACACACGATTAAAGCCGTAATGCTCGCTACAATAAAATAATGGGTATTTGGGACAGGTTAGGCAATGTCATTAACAGCTATGTTAATGACATGATGAGCGAGAAATCAAGCGTATTCCGCCGAAGCGGCGATCCCGACTTGGACGCAGCCTATGACGAACTGGACGATTATTTAAATTACGGAAAAACAAGCGAAAAAAAAGAGCGGGAATACAAATGGAAGGACACTTCGTATAATAACAGCCAAACCGACAGCCGCCGGACGGGCAAAAATTCTCCGCCGAAAGAATTACGCGCGGATTTTGATTGTCTGGAAGTGCCCTTCGGAGCCGACATTGAAACCTGCAGAACATCGTATAAAAAACTTTTAAAGATTCACCACCCCGACCATCACGCGGGGCATGAAGGTAATTACAGGAAAGCCACCGAAAGATCCGCAAAAATAAACGCGGCGTGGGACAGAATAGAAAAATGGCATCGGGAGAAAAAATAATGGAAACACCGCTTAAAATTTACACAGACGGGGGATGCTCAGGCAATCCGGGCCCCGGGGGCTGGGCGTATGTCATCATTATTAATACTTTTCAGGGTGAAAATATAATTGCCGAAGATAAAGGTTCGCAAAAGGAAACAACCAACAACAGAATGGAGCTTACCGCCGTTATAGAAGCGTTACGCGCGTTAAAGACAATGAACGATGTTCCGCGTCAGGTTTCCGTATACACCGATTCCCAGTATGTGCAGAAAGGCATTACGGAATGGATACGAAACTGGAAACGCAATTCATGGAGAACAAGCGACAAAACGCCCGTTAAAAACAAGGACCTTTGGATGGAACTTGACTCTCTTACAGGGGATTTTGTTATAAACTGGGAATGGGTACGCGGCCACACCGGTAATGAATACAATGAACGCTGCGACCGCATGACACAGGAAGCTATTAAAGGGAACTTTTAAAAATTTAAATTTTTAAAGGTTCCCTAAATCCGCTTAAAACGCTAATCGACAGAGATAATCCTGATATTTTTCAGTTCCCGCCTTGTGCCGGCGGAAAGGCCGTTTCCGAACTTAAGCTTTATAACTGTTTCTTCGCCTTCCACAGTTACCGTCCTGTGCTGCATATCGTAGAGTTTTTTCATTTCATCCTTCGCGATATACCATGACATTTCCGAATTTTTGATTTGCAGTTCAGGGAAATTGGCGTTGCCGACAAGACGTACAATTCCCGTTACCTGTACAATTGTTACAGCGGGAGAAGCCTTGCCGCTGTCTTTCTCTTTAGCGCCGAACGCGGATAAAGACGCGGCAAAGCATAAAAACAGCGGCACAAGCAGAAAACTTTTATTCATCAATAGAAACCCTCTCAAGAGTTGATAAGTCAAATCTGAGAGTATTTTTGCCTTTACTAACGCTTCTGCTTATAAGGTTTCTTATTTCATTATGCATACCGCCGCTTTTGTTTCTCCTGAGGAAATAACTTGCGTCAACCTTAAACGGACCGGTAAATTTCTTTTGATTTATTTGCACGGAGCCGCTGCCGGGTATCGAAATACCTACGCTTGGAGCAATTCCGGTTGTTAAGCCTGTTTCAGGTGTGCTATTAATTTTGCCTGTATTTTCATCTACAGTAAAATTAGTATTAGTATTGTATGTAAGCCTGGCAGTACCGGAACTAGAAGTTAATTCTTCATATTTTATATTTCCTGAACCAGATGGTCTAGATCCATTACTTTTACTGTAAACACCTTCTCCGGGATAAAGAGGTAAAGAATAATACCCGCTTGGAACCATGGGAGCTTTTATTTGTTTTAATGTAGGATCATTCATGTAACCATAAGTTCCGTTATTATTTATGTAATTTGCCGAAAGCCAGTCTAAAAGTAACCTTGACCAATCATCATTATATCCTGCGGCATATGTTACTGCCTTATAATTGTAAAACTTGGAGTTTAGAATACTTTTATAAATTCCTTCGTTCTTTTGCAGTCTTAAATATTGGAAGAAAAGATAAGCTGTCGCATAATCGTCAAGATTGGCCTGCGGGTTATCATCATGATTATCCCAGACATAAAAATTGTTACCTAATTTTATTAATCCTGAAGGATCTGTATTATAATACGCCCAGCGTATTTCAGGATGCTCTCCTGAATATACCCATTCCGCGGCGGTAGAAAGCCCCTCGTCAATCCATGTATCCATGATATCAAAATCGTCGATATCGCCGTCTTCATATTTCTTTATTCTAGTCACAAAATTCATAAGATGCTGCATTTCATGAGCAAGTGTTTCATTGGAATCAGGTGAGCCCGGTTCAGACGGATAAGTATCTAAATAGATCATATCCAATGCATTAGAGTATTTATAATTATCATCTTCCGGATCATTTTCAAATATATTTAAAGGCTGAAAGTATCCGGCAACATAAGGATCACCTTCTTTTAAATAACCGTCTTTAATATCCAAAAGTAAAATGGTTAATCTAGCATTGCTTGCTTCTTCCGTAGCAATCCAATGAGCATAATCCATGGTATTCATATTCACTTTTTTACTATCCGATATTTCTGTAGGTTTAGTCCATCCAAAAACACTTATCATTTTATCATAAACATCGTTATATGCGCTTGCAACCATTTCTGCTGTTCTCTTGTTTACACCGCTTTTTTTATCTACCCAAACTACACATCTTGTATTTTCAGCAAATTTCTCCGCTTCAATCTGGTAATACATACCCGTGTCTATGTTATGCGCCCAGAATTTTTTTGTACCTCCCCCCAGCGGTTTATCCAAAATTTCGCCTATGCCGCCGCAGCTTGTAATTGCCAACATTACAGTTAATACCGCCAAAATAAAATATAATTTTTTCATTTTTTTCTCCTTTTTATTACTAAACGCATAATTATATACCTTTAAACACAAAAATGTAAAGTAAAGTATGAATTACCGAGCGCCGTGACAAAATTTGTACTTTTTGCCGCTTCCGCAGGGGCAGGGGTCGTTACGCCCTACCTTGGGCTGCGTGCGTATTACTGTAGCGCTGTCGGGACGGCTTGCCTTTGACATCGGCGAAGAGCCGGCTGCCTGCGATACGCCGCCGAAAGAAGCCATGCTGCTGTGGCTTGCTGACTGCACAGCGCCGATTGAGCGGCTGGAAGTCCTTCGCCCTTCCCCACCCTCCGCAATTTGTATGCGGATAAGGTGCATACGGGAGGCGATCTCCTGCCTTATCTCCTCGATCATGTCCTCAAAAATACGGTAACCTTCCAGTTTGTATTCGGTAAGCGGATTCTTTTGGGCGTAATGACGCAAATACACGGCTTCGCGGAGAGCTTCCATATTTTCAAGATGATCCAGCCATTTGCGGTCTACCGCGTGAAGATAACTTTCACGGATAATCATATTTAAATAGGCGCCGCCGATAAGGGTTTCCTTGCCGATTAGTTCCTGTTCCAGTCCCGCCGTTATGTATTTTTCCAGCAATTCGGGATTTTTCATTTCCGCGCTGTCCGGCTCAAGGGTAAGCTGCCAGCCGAACTTGGCTTTTAACTGTTCAGCCAGCCGTTTAACCGCGGCGTTTACGCTGTGTTTGCAATTGGAAGCATACTCATCAATTAAATCGCCTACCATTGACGCTGTGGAATCATTTACCCGCTTTTTTAAATCCTGATCCATGAGTATCGCGTCACGTTGTTCGTAAATATACTTGCGCTGCTGGTTTAAAACATCGTCGTATTCCAGAAGGTGCTTGCGGATTTCAAAGTTCCGCTCTTCTACCTTTTTCTGCGCGCTCTCAATGCTCCTGTTAAGCATGGGGTGATAAATCGGCTCTCCTCCCGTCATGCCGATTTTTGACATGAGATTCTTCATTTTTTCGCCGCCGAAAAGCCGCATAAGCTCGTCGTCCATTGAGATAAAGAACCTGCTCTTTCCTGGGTCTCCCTGCCGCCCCGAACGGCCGCGAAGCTGGTTGTCAATACGGCGGCTTTCATGACGTTCAGTGCCTATTACATAAAGACCGCCAAGGGATTTTACTTCTTCGTAGTCTTTTTTCCATTTTTCGTATTCTTCGCCGTAAATTGCCGTATACTGCTCGGGCGTTGCGTTTGTCCCGGCGCGGCGGCGGGCGCGGTGTTCGGGATTTCCGCCGAGTTTTATGTCCGTACCCCGCCCCGCCATGTTAGTCGCAATTGTAACGGCTCCCTTCGCGCCCGCTTCCGAGATAATCAGCGCCTCGCGGGCGTGGTTTTTAGCATTTAACACTTCGTGCTGAACGCCCCGCCTTTTTAACAGAGCGGAAACTTTCTCGGATTTTTCAATAGAGACAGTGCCCACAAGCATCGGCTGGCCTTTGGCGTGCGCTTCCGCTATTTCATCGCATAACGCTTTGAACTTGTCTGCTTCGTCCAAATAGACCAGATCGTCCTCGTCAACGCGGGCTACGGGCATATTTGTCGGAATTACCACTACGTCAAGACTGTAAATTTTATTGAACTCCACAGCTTCCGTATCCGCGGTTCCTGTCATGCCTGAAATCTTTTTATATAAACGGAAATAGTTTTGAAAGGTAATGGTGGCAAGCGTTCTGTTGCGCTGGGCGATTTTAATTCTTTCTTTGGCTTCTATTGCCTGATGAAGACCGTCCGAATAACGTCTGCCGTGAAGAATACGCCCCGTAAATTCATCGACAATCTGAACCTGCCCGTCTTCTACCACATAGTCAACATCAATATGAAAAAGAAGGTGCGCTTTTAACGCCTGAGTAAAATAGTGAATGTACTCGAAATTTTCTTCGTCTACAATAGCGCCCTGTATGAGGTTTCGTTTTTTAAGGACTTCTTCAATATTGGCAAGCCCCTGATTGGTAAATGAAATGTTTTTGTTTTTTTCGTTTATTTTATAATCGCCCGATACTGTCTCTCCCTGAGTTTCATCGGGATATTCGCCGTCAGCTTTTTTTTCCACTTCTTTTAAGCCGCCAAGCAGTTTGTCAACTTCCGCGTATTTGAAAGTATCGTCTTCCGCCGCGCCTGAAATTATCAGCGGGGTGCGCGCTTCGTCAATCAGGATTGAGTCTATTTCGTCGACTATGCAATAACTGTGCCCACGCTGAACGCGGCTTTCCAGACTGCGGTGCATATTATCGCGAAGGTAATCAAAACCGAATTCGTTATTTGTGCCGTAAGTTATGTCGCAGGCGTAATTTGCCTTGCGCTGCTCATTGTCCATATTGGAAAGAATTGTCCCTACTGTTAAGCCAAGGTAGCTGAAAATAGGCCTCATCCAGTCTGTATCGCGTCCCGCAAGATAATCGTTTACGGTAACAACATGAATGCCCTTTCCGGGAATTGCGTTAAGGTAGGCAGCGGCGACAGACATCAATGTCTTTCCTTCGCCCGTCTTCATCTCTACGATCTTCCCCTGATGCAGAACAATACCGCCGAGTATCTGCACGTCATAGGGACGCTCGCCTAAACACCGCCGCGCGGCTTCCCGCGCAAGAGCGAACGCTTCAGGTAAAATACTGTCCAGGCTTTCGCCGTTTATGTAACGCTCCCGAAAAAGCGATGTCATACGCGGGTATTCATCAGCGGGAAGGGAGGCTGCCCATGCTTCTTTCTCATTTACCGCTTTTAAAATCGGCGTAAGGGCTTTTAAATCGCGCTCGTGCTGGGAGCCGAAAATAGCCGTGAACAACTTTTCTAGCATAGGTTCAGTCTATTAAAAAACCGGTTAATTTACAATGAGTAAAACCTGAGCCCCTTTAGAGCTGTTTAAACCGCTAATTTCTTTTAAGAAGTTCCGCGTATTCTTTTTCATACCGCTTTAAGCGGGGATTATCCGGCGCAATTGCCAAAGCCTGACGCAAATAGTAGACGGCGCGGCGTTCTTCCCTTTGACGGTGGTAAATTTCAAATGTGGCGATAAGAGCTTCAAGGTTTCTTGGGTCTTCAAAAATACCGGAGCGCAAATCGCTTAAAGCGGCTTCGTCATTCGGCTGAATGCGGCTTCTCAGATAATAGTACTGGGCTTTTACGCTTCCGCCGCTTACGGAATTGATTCTGCTTTCGATCATCTGCGAAGCTTCTCCCCTTCTGCCGCTGTCAATTAAAGCCGAAATTAAAACGACAATATACTCGTTATTGGAAGTGTTTTTTTCATACAATTCCCGCGCATAGGCAAGCGCCTTTGCGTTGTTTCCAAGACTGCGTTCAATCTGGTACGCGTTGATCAGGTCAGCCGGAGTTCGGCGGACTGCCAGAATGCGGTTTAAAAACGTCTGCGCCTCCTGCCAGTTTTCACGCATCATCGCGTCCTGAAGGCTTAAATTCATAACTTCTGTTGATGAACCGGAGGTTCTCTGTAAACGCGCCAAAAGCGCTCTGCCCTCATCTATATCCGATGAACGGGAGGAGTCCAGTAAAAGCGTCGCCGCGTACAGCAGAGTCTCCCGGTCATTGGCATTGATACGAAGTATGGAACGCAGGTAATTAACAGCGGCGTCCTTGTTCTTGTTTCCTTCGGCTTGCACTCTCGCACGGTAGAAAAGATAATCCCTGTCGTTTGAGCTAATAGAAGCGTAAGTGTCAAGAATCGCATTTGCCTGAGAAAACTGCCCCTGCTCTATAAGGATGCGCGCCTTAATCAGCAGAAGCTCGCCGTCCCTGGGCGCGGAAAACAGAAGTTCGTCTACTGCCGACAATGCCCTTGAAAAGTCGCCGCTTTCCAGCAAAGTAATCGCAAGCTGGCGTTTTATGCCGGAACTGTTAGGGTAACGAATTACAAGATCGGAAAAAAGGGACAGAGCCTCCGCTTTATTTCCCGAAAGCCTCTTTAACCTTGCGATATTCATAAGAGCGGGATAGCATTCATTGGATATTTCATAAGCCCGACTAAAGGCGATTTCAGCCTGATCAAGACGCCCCAGACGCTCTTGAATTAGTCCCTGAAAATACAGCGGCAGCAGCGAATTCGGCCTTAATTGGCTTGCCTTTACAAGGTTTCTTAAAATATCAGTCAATACTTCAGGTTTTGTCTGTTCATTTACCGCCAGAAACACAAGGATATGCTCAAAAAAATCATCCGATGATTCGGAAGGGCGGACATACACGCCTCTTTCAGCTTCCCTTATTATGCGGGTATAGTTGAAAGTCTGCGGAAGGTCTACAACCGGAAGCTCGGCAGGCGAATCCGGATAGACAAGTTTTATTAAAAGCGTATTGATGCCTGCCATCATACGCCCAAAGTCAACGCCGCTTATATCCCTGCTTCGGATTAATTCCAGCGCTTCAAGCATGTAAGACAAGCGTCCTGTTTCGGTCAAGCCGCGTATTTCTTCCACAAGGCCGGAAGGAGGCTGCCTTGCCTGATTATTTGTATTGCCGGACGGAGGTTTAGACTGACAGAAAACGGCGGCTGGAGCCGATAATAATATAGAGAAAACAAATACGGAGAAAATGCGGTACCGGATTATTGTCAGCACTTTTAGATATCCACAAAATATTTTTCCCAAGGAAATAACACAGGGAGGTTATTCCTCCATGTACAAAATAATAACACAATGGTAATATTTATAACATCGGAAATAATGAAAAAATACTGCAATATTAACAAAAAAATAAAATATAGATGCCTGTTTCCTGCAATTCTTATATACGTTGTCTTTTCATTCCTGTCATGTAACTTTCTGCCGGCGAGTTATGCGAATAACAAAATTGAAGTTGATCCGTATTATATTACGGGATCAAAGGAGAACAGGGAAAATTTTTTGGCATTGTTCAGTCTGTTAAAAACGGAGCAGCAGGGCAGCGAAGATGAATTTGCCGTAGTAAGGGAAATTGCCGCAAGTTACGCCCGTCTTAAAGATTATGACAGGCTTATTCATTTTTTAAGCGCCAGAATTATCAGCAACCCTTACGATCCCTACAACAGTTATTTTCTTTTGATGATCAGCCATGCGTATATCCAGCAGGGCTCGCAGCCTATTGCAACGCTTTACTTTGACCAAATCGTCATGAACTATCCTGATTTTATCATTAACGGCGAGTCCATTCATCTTTTATGCCTGAAGCACTTGATTAACCTTAACCGCAACCCGGAGCGTCAGGTTTGGTATTACAATGAACTTATTTCAAGGTTTCCCGATAAGATTGATTTGGGAGCGACATACTTTATGCTCGGACAGGCCTGCGAGAAGGTCGGAGACTGGAACGGCGCTATTCAGGCATATTCGGATTATCTGCCATTTACTGGGACGATAATTACGGGTTTTCCGAACGCGGATCAATACGCAAGGGAAAAGGTGGATTTCAGCAGGTCGCCGAAGGACTGGACGTTTGAAAGCCTTAGAGCGCTTAGAACCGCCGTAGAAAACGCGCTGGACGCGGGCAGCGCATGGCAGTTAAGCCGGTATCAGGCGAAGGTTAATTTTTTTAACCGTTCGTGGGGACAGACGGAAACAGACGACGCCAGAATGGTAGACTTTAACTTTGCCGGGTTTATGTATAACAGCAATATTAAATATGCGTCCACTCTTGACGCGTCTTCAAACGCTACGGAAGCGTATTTAAGAACAACCGGCTGGTCGCAGTACCTTTCTACATGGTATTTTTATTTCCGCAAAATACATTTTCCCCAGGACCCTGAAATACACGGACGCTGGGAATGGGCGGGGATTTACTTCGGAGAAAAAATTTAAAGCTTATGCGTAATGTTAAAAAGAAACGGCTTTTCATAAAATGCCGAATATTCTTTCTTGTCTTCTGCGTCAGCGTATTTACCGCTAACGCCGACGAAAGGCCTTTGCGCTCCGCCGCGCCGAATTCCCAAAGCGGCGTTTCAGATTATTCACCTAACGTTAACCTAAGCGCGTTTAACTTTGACGGCTGCGCGCTGCTGACAAAATCCGCGCTTGAAAATCCGCTGACAATGCGGTACATAGCCTACTATTCAAGTCCCGCGGGAATCGCCTATTTAAACACAGTCCTTGAGCGCGGGAATATTTATATGCCTTTTATCAGGGAGGAAATTGAAAAACGGAATCTGCCGCTTGAGCTTCTTTACCTCCCCGTAATTGAATCCGGGTTTCAGATAACGGCAAAAAGCAAATCCGGCGCGGTGGGGCTTTGGCAGTTTATGATGAACAGCATTTCGCCGTTCGGAATAAAGGTAAATGACTATATTGATGAAAGGCGGGACTTTGTAAAATCCACAAAGGGGGCTTTGCAGAAACTTGAAGACAATTACAAAGTTCTTGGAAACTGGGAACTTGCCATTGCCGCATACAACTGCGGGCTTGGTCAAATTACAAGGACAATACAAAAAACAAAAATCAGCGATTTTTGGGAACTCGCGCAGAAAAAGGAAATAAGGCAGGAGACCGAACAATATGTTCCTAAATTAATCGCTATAACTTATATTTTATCCCAGCCAAGGAGATTTGGAATAAATGTCTGGCATAAACCTTTTGAATGGGTGGCAATTCTCCTTAAGCGTCAGGTTTCACTCGATATACTCGCCGAGGAAGCGGGCATTGAAAGAGATTTACTTAGGCGGTTAAACGCGGAATTGCTTCACGGGATTACTATGCAGGATAACAGCCGCCAATTGATTGTTCCTGTAGTGCATTACGAGAATGTCAGCCGCGTTCTGGAGCGGGAAGACCTGAAATTGCTTCGTTTCAGCTACCATACTGTGAGCAAGGGCGACACTTTATGGGGGATATCCAGGCTTTACGGAACGTCTTTGGATTTAATAGAACAGTACAATCCCGGTATTTCAAACCGTTATTTACGCATAGGAGAAACCGTAGTTATTCCGTCTCTTAACTGACTTACGTCAGGAATAATCCCAAAAACACCGATAATAGATTAGGAGCTTTTTAATGTACAGGGTGATAACGCTATTACTGGTCATTTTTACCGTTTCAGGCGTTTTTGCAGACGCTAAAACGGACATAACCGGCATACTGGAATGGGATACAATGCAGATAAAGGCCGCTGTTTCACTTGACCTTGCATCCGCAGGCATCAAGCTGCCTGCGGGAAGGGTTCAAGGGGAATCGCTTTTAAGCGAAAGTTATTTGCATCTTGTACAACCGGGTATTCTTGATTTACAGGTAGACTCTTCTTCAACCATTGCAGACCTCATAAACAGAGGCGAGTTCAGCCTGCCTGAAACCGAAACTATCGCGCTTAATATAAATCCCCTGCCGCCGGCGCTTTCTTCCGATATGCAAAAAATGACAACATCCTTTATAATACCGCTTTCAGGCATAAGCTCTGCCATCTTGCGCCACAGCCGCCCGACGCAGGTTGCGCGGACTCTGACTCCCGTTTCAACCGCGCAGTACACGGGGATTGTGATCATCGCTTCGGAAAACCTCCCGGTCTACGGAATGAGAAACACAGCCATTGCCGTTCCCTGCCTTTTCCCTAAAATCTGGGACAGCGACATGAATCTTGTTTACGAACGGAATATGCTTGAATCACGGAATATTTCAATGGTGCATTATTCGCCGCTTAAGGGAATTTTCCAAAAAAATCCTTCAGGGCTCTCCCCGGAATTGCAGGCTGTTGTCGGAGATAAGCCTTTAAAAATTTTTGCAAGCGGCGTATTCGGAATAAAACCTACAGACCTGATTATCAATAAAAACGACGCAATGCTTATAATATCATCCGAGGAAAACCGCCGCCTGTTATCACAGGGGAAGGTTGCGATAATTTTAGACGAATCCGTGTTAAAACAGGAATTTATCAGTAAGTAGCCGGATCATTCGGTAACCCGACAGCTTTCCGTTTATCTCCCAAAAACACTTTTCCCATGATTGCCATTATTGACTGCTGAAACATGATGCTTAGCAATGTAGGCAGAGCGGCGGCTTCCGGAAAAAAATTGACGGCTATTGTCATAATGGCGCTGTTGTTTCTCAGTCCTCCGGCGATAATCATGCTTATATCCTTGGGGCTGCGGCATTTTCCGATAACGGCGGTAAACCTGATAATAAAAAAACCCGCAAAGGTTAATGCAATGACAAAAGCCGCCGTTTTCCAGACAAGGGGATCGTTAAACCTCATTCCGGGCGCAATAATCGAAGCGTTAGCTGCAATTACCGCCATAAGGCACATCTTGGCAAAAGGGTCAAACCAGGGGCAGACAAGCGCGGGTATTTTTCCCTTGCTGATTTCATTTACTGTTACTCCCAAAAACGTGGGAACCACTATCATAAACAAAAGAGAGAGAGCGATACTGCTTCCCGCCATGGCGATTTTGGCTCCCATTAACAAAGAGACGCCGCCCGGCACTACAAGCGGCGCAAACAGGGTATCAAGCAGTATTAACGTTAACCCGAGAGCCATATCCCCCTTGAAGATAGAAACCCATATAAAGCCTGAAACTGCGGTAGGGCCTGAAAACAAAAGTATAAAACCTGCCGTAACATCCTGATTAGCAAGAAAAAGAGAAGAAACCGCCATTGCAAAAACAGGCATTATTATATGGGCCGCAAAAAAGAACAAAAGTATGGGAGACGGACTGCGTATTGTTGTTCCCAGCTGCGCGGGGCGCAGTTTTAACGCGCCGGAAAATGTCATTATTCCGAATAGAGTTGTTATAAAAGGGCGCAAATGAATAAAAAAAGAAGGCAGTAAAAAACCGATTACAATAGCAAGCGGGGTTGTTACGGGAATAAACCGCTCAAGAACATGGTTTATTTTCCGCGCGGTTAATGCAGCATTTTGCGAAGACGGCATTTCTTTGTCTTTCCGCTAATTTTCCAAAAGGATTATTTCTACCCTTCGGTTTTTACTCATGCCTTCCTGGGTGCTGTTATCTGCAATCGGCTTTTCCGCTCCAAAGCCCCTTATTACCATGCGGTCCGCGGCGCGGACTTTTTTTGAAAGCAGGTAATCCGCCACAGCCTGCGCTCTTTCGACGGAAAGCGTCATCCTTCCCTCTCTTGTACCCGCAAGGGCGGTATGGCCTGCGATCATTATGTCCCTGTCGGAGTACTGTAAAAGTATTTCGGCTATTCTGTCTATTTTTTTTAACTCTCCGGGAAGCAGTTTTGAGGAATCAGGGTAAAACCCGATATTCTCAAGGCTGATCGCTATACCCTCTTCCACTACCCTTACATCCACATCAGGAATATCAAGACGGCTTATTTCATCAATAATTCCCGCCGCAATTTCTTCCTTGTCCATGTGTTCAGATTCAATAATTTCAGCAGTCGCATTCCCCCGGAACACAATCGTAATCCTGTTCGACATTTCAAAAGAAATGTTGAACTTTTCTTCGTACGCGGCCGCCTGCCCGAGTTTGTGGTCCCAATACACAATCTGGTCAAAATCTCCCATTATGCGCACAGGGAAAACCCGCCCGTTTACCGCCGGCGGGCGCGAAGCGATTTTATATTCAATCGAAAAAGCGGGATAATTCCGGCCTTTCCATTCGCGTTCCCCAAGATACGTATAATTTGCAATAAAAGGTATGCGGTAAGGCTCTTCTATGCCGAAAGAATCCCTGAAATCGTGGACTTCATGTCCTTCCGCTCTCCATTTTTCCAGTATTTCAAGATTTTTGTCAGGAAAAACGGGAACGTTACGCACAACAGGCATATAGTACTGATTGTCAATTTTAAGGTATCCGAGCCTGTCGCGTTCAAATTCGGAATTATATTCCCTTGACCACTGAAAACCGGAAGATTCGGGACGAACTCCTTTTTCCGAATCGTAAACAATGCGTTCCGATGTCTGAAATACGGCCCTTAGCCGCCCCTTGTCGTCCGTAACGTCAACTGTTTCCACAGCAATGCGGTTAAGAATTTCCGCGCGATGGCTTAATGTCCCGTTATAAAACACAGCTTCATCAACAACGGAAAGAATCCTGTAACGCGAGCCCGGGAAATACTTGTATTCAAAAACATCGGCATCCGCTTTTTGAAGAACGGATATGAAACATAAAAACAAAAACAATACCGATGGAATTTTCATTTTTTTTGTCATATTTTAATTATATCCTTTTTCTAAATCTTTAACAGGTTTTTTGCGCTGCCTCCGAGTATAAGCCGCTTTTCTTCCGTTGATAATTCGCTTCCCTCAAGCGCGGCAATGTAACGCGAATGATTCAAAAGCGGGAAATCGCTTCCAAAAAGAATTTTTTCACAAAGCCCCAAGGTTTTGGCTATACTGTAAATACTCTTATTATATAGAAACGGCGTCGCCGAGGTATCGTAGTACACATTTTTAAATTTTTCCCTTATTTCGTCCATTGTTTCATAAAAAAATAAACCTCCGCCCCAGTGTGCAAGTATTATTTTTAAGGCGGGGTTATTTGTTACAAATGACTCAAGCTGTTTAAGAGTCACATCGGTTTTTCCCGGATAAAAATGACCTACAGGTTCATTGGCGTGAAGAAGAAGCGGAATATCGAGTTCCATGCAAGCGCGGGTAATTTCCGTAGTTTCTTTTTCATTTGCGGGGTCAAATCCCTGCCCTTGAGGAAACAGTTCCCCCGCTCCGGCAAGTCCCTGTTTGCAGCAGCGTTCAATTTCTTTCGCCGCTTCGCCGCCGGGAGAGGCAACGCAAAAACCTGTCAGCCGCTCGGGATACTGCCTGACCTTCTCAATTACATAATCGTTCACATAACGGCAGAGACCGGAGTCGCGGAAAGCAAAACCAAAAACAACCGCCCTTTCAAACAAGGCGTTTTCCGCTTCCAGAACGGCGATAACATCTTCCGCTGCTGCAAATTTATTGCGCCTGCCGCCGCATAACAGGGCAAAGTAAGGTTCTTTTTCAGCATATTTTTCCCAATTCGCGATAATATCAGGCGGCGTTATATGAACATGGCAGTCTATCTTCATTCTTCTCTCTGCGGACCTGCCGGTATGCCGATTTTGTTTAAGCCCTCAAGGAGAGGAACCCCGATAATCATTGCGCCGGCGGCAAAAACAGCCCTTTCAATCGGAGAGACAATTGTCAAGGCCGCCCAAAATTCTACAGGCTGTTTGTACAGCACAAGAGAAAAAAAATTCCCGATTGAAGCTCCGCCGATAAGTCCGCCGAAAGCGCATAACCAAATTGCCGGAAATTTTAAAAAATGTTTCGGGGACAAGAAAAGAGAGCCGGAAAAAATAATCCCCGCCGTCATAACGATAAATCCGGAAGAATAAACTACAAGCGGATAATAAAAAATATTTCTGCCGATTTCCTGGGTAAACCAAAGTACCGTTCCGGTAAAATAAACTACAATTCCGCCGTTAATAATTATGCTTCCGGCTCTGTTTACGGCTACGGGAGGCCATTTTCCCCACGCAATACAGCCCGAACAAAATGCTGTGGCTGTACTTACAATAAAAGTAAAGGGACCCATCCATGCCGTGTGAGGCGCAATGAAACTTCCGGCAAACCCTCCAGCGGCTGAACACAAGGCTCCGGCTACAGGACCGAAAAAAATCCCCGAAAGGGGAGAAAGCGCGGACGCAAGTGAAAAAGTTCCGCTTGTGCCTAAAATGGGTATTGTAGGCAGTATGTGTCCGGCCGCGACAACCGCAGCCCATACCGCAATAACCGCGCTGTGGATGCCCCATTTATTATTTTCGTTTAACATCCGCCGCTATTCCTTTCTTATCCATAATTATCAGCCTGCGCGCGTACTTACATACCAATGACATATTATGAGTAACAAAAATAATAGTAAAGCCTTTTGAATGCAGTTCTCTTGCTATATCCATTATCTTTAGGCTTCCCGCGTAATCCTGACCAACATCAACTTCATCAAGAATTATTATTCTGCAGCCCGTTGCAATAACGCAGGCAAAGACCAGCCTTGCGCGGTCAGCCTTGTTCAAGGCATGGGGAAAAAGAGTCTTGTCTTTAATACCCGCTATGCCAAGCGCATCTTCTACTCGCTTTTTTATTTCCTCATCTGAAAGACCCGCGTTTTTTAGAGCAAAAGCCGCTTCATCGTAAACAGAACCTGTAAAAATCTGATTATCGGGATTTTGCATTACAAAACCCGCTTCTTTTGAAATTTCCGAAACGGAAAGTTCCCCCGCGTTTTTACCCCTGATAAAAATATTTCCTGCGCCCGGGCGTAAAAGTCCCGCAATTCCTTTTAAAAGCGTAGTCTTGCCGCAGCCGTTATGCCCGATCAATGCGGCAAAATCGTTATCTGCAATACATAAATTGATATTTTCCGCCGCCGGTTTTTCCGGTGTGTAAGAAAACGAAAAATCCTTTATTTCTACCGCAGGGACATTTGTTTCGGTTTTAATAAATTCGTCAGTCTTTTCGGTAAAAACAGAGTAAATATCCGCGTCTTCAGGCGGCTGAATTCCGTTTTCTTCTAGTAATGAACGGTCGGAAAAAATATTTCCGGCTTCTGTGCAACAGACGATCCGCCCGTTTTTTAAAATGCAGACTCTGTCCGCATACTCAAGCATTCTATTGCTGTTGTGAGATGTCATTATAATTGTTATTTTATGTTTATTTTTTAATTCACCAAGTAACGACATTACTTCCGCTTCTCCTTCCGGGTCAAGGCGGCAAAGAGGCTCGTCCAAAACAAGAATTTTTGCGTTCATGGCAAGCGCGGCGGCTATGGCAAGGCGCTGTTTCTCGCCGCCCGAAAGCGTCATAGGCTCCCTGTCTTCCAAACCTTCAAGACCTACCGAACAAAGCGCTTCCTTGACTCTTTTTTCAATCTCCGGCGCGGGTAAAAGGAGATTCTCAGGACCGAATGCGGCTTCATTGCGCACCGAAGACGTAAAAAGCTGGGCTTCAGGGTCGTCAAGAACCATCCCGACTTTTAAGGCAAGACGCGCCACGGAAGATTCATCGGTGCGTTCGCCGTCTACTGTAACAGTTCCGGTTAAAGCGCCGCCGTAAAAATGCGGAATAATGCCGTTTAACAGTCTGCAAAATGCGGATTTTCCCGATCCTGTTTCTCCCATAACAGCAAGGAATTCGCCTTCAAAAACCGAAAGATTTATTCCTTCCAGAGTAAAATTTTTACCCCCGTTATATGATTTTTTAGGGTATGAATAATACACATTTTCTATATTTATTATTTGACGGGACACAGAATCCAAAAACCTTTTCCGTAATTAAAAAATAAGAATCCCGTAAAAATAACGGCAATAAAAAAGATAAAAATAAAATCGACCGTCTTCATTTTAGGTTTTTCAAGCCATGTTCTTCTTTTATACGCGCCAAAAGCGCGCGAATCCATTGCAACCGCGGAATTCTGCGCTTTTCGCATTGCGCCTAACACAAGCGGGAGCGCTATACCCGACCATGTTTTTGCCCTTGCAATAAATGAACCTTTTTCCGGAGAACGCATTCCGCGCAGTTTCTGCGCATCCATGACAGCAAGGGCTTCTTCCCTGAAATGGGAAATAAGACTGAAGCTGAACATTATTGTAAAAGCGGCGCGGTAGTTAAGACCAAGCGCGTTAAGTCCCGCAGCAAGACTGTAAGGCGGCGTGGTTTTTGTAAAAACAGAAAAGAGAAGCAGCATAGCGGTCAGACGGCAGACAATTAAAAGTCCAAGGAAAAAACCGGCTAAATTAACTGAAATTATCCCGCCTGAGACCTGAAAAGAATACGGAAAAAACCGATCAGCCGCATTATTGCCCGAGCCGAAAAGAGTCTGCATAATTATTATGAATAACGCTAACAATGAAAGATTCCGTATTCTTTTAATTTCAAGAAAAGGAATTTTAGCCGCAAGATGAATAATAAAAAGTAAGAACATCAAACAAACAGAAATAAAAAATTTGTCAATAAAAAAAACAAGGATTGTAAACGCCATGACAAATAATAACTTGGTTCTAGGGTCAAACTTATAAAAAAAAGACATTAGTAGATTTACTATATACAAAAAAATAATTATATGCTATATTTCTAAGATAAAATCAAAATAGCATTTAAGGAGAATTTTAATGACTGATGCAAAAGCGCGTTTGGCAAACAGGGAGAGACAAAGGAAGTACCGTGAAGCGCACAGGGATGAAATTAACCAACAGAGAAAAGAACGGTACAACAATCGTATTGCAAAGGGAAAATGTCCCCGTTGCGGAGGCAAAGTGAAAAAGGGTTATACCCTTTGCGCTGACTGCTGCGAATATCAAACAGATTTAAATCGAAAATATGCAAAGCAAAAAAAGAAAGCCGCGCCTAAAAAAGTTTCTGCAAAAAAACCGGCTGCCAAGAAACCCGCCGCAAAGAAAAAAACGACAAAAGCAAAAAATTAACAACGGTGAGTTGTTCGGAAACTGCGTATCACATTACAGCGTTAGTACGATGTTTCCGGACAACTTACGCTTTACAGTAGAATATCGGGAAGGGAATAAACGTCTTCAACGCCGTCAACAAGAACTCCGCCCATGCCAAGTTCCAGAGGGACAGCTATATCAATATCAAAACGGTCGCCGACGGAAATACACTGCTTGGGTGAAACATTGCATAACTGCGCCGCCTTTAGAAAAATTTCCTTGTCAGGCTTTGATAAATAGCAGGTATCAAGCCCGACAATTATACCGATAATGTCATAAACACCGAGTATTGAAAGGGTACGGACTGCGACAGAGACGGGATTATTGGTAACTACGGCCGGTTTATAACGCAACGCAAGCCGTGTAAGCGCATAACGGAGCCGCTTGTCTTCCGCAAGATAATCCTCAGGACGGTATAATTCTTCACGCATACGAACCATATCCTTTATGGAAATTCCAAACGATAAAAAAATATTCCCAAGACTGACGGCTTTTCCGTTATGGGCATCAGCCCAGGTTTTTCTGTATCCGGCAACTTCGCTTTTCATCTGTTCAAACGATTTACCCTGCATTTGCGCAAGACGCATAACGGGCAAATCAATCTGGCTTTGCGCGTATTCTTCGTGGGTATAAAGAGTGCAATCCATGTCAAAAAATACGGCTGTTTTTTCGGACGAAACGGCAAATGTTTTCATTTGCCGTTATTAACAAACGGGAGTTCGTTCTGCGGTTCGGGGACAATTGACTGGGAAAGCAGACGGTTAATAATAACGGCATTATCCAAAAGATTTGAAACCGACTGGTTTTGATGCAGACGGGAAATAACAAGCGCAAAAAGGCGCGAAATATTCACACTAACGTACCATTCGCGTTTTACCACTTCTTCCTGATAAACGGCGTTTGTCCCGATAATACGGTAAAAAAGCCCTTCCCGGTAAGCTTCGTCAAAATGTGAGATCGCGTTCCCCGAAAAAAGCGGAAGGCTTATTGCGCAGATAATTCTGTGCGCTCCGTTTTCCTTTAAAATTCTCATGCCCTTTATCAAAGTTCCGCCTGTCCCCAGCATATCGTCCGCCATAAAGACGGTTTTGTCCCTGACATTGCCAAGAAGGCGTATCTGGGAGATGTTTGTCTGGGAGGCGTCCTTGCTGATCCTGGAATAGTCCCTTTCCTTGTACAAAAGAGCCAGCGGTTTTTTACAGGCGGATGCGTAAAATTTATTCCTGTCCACCGCTCCCGTATCGGGAGATACAACGACAAAATCATCGTTTAGAATACCGTCCATTTTGTACAGGGTCTGAATAATCTGATAACTTGCGTGAAGATTCTCAAGGCGTATATTGTTAAAAGCGTTGATAATGTCCCTGGAATGAATATCAAGCGTAATAATATGGTTTACCCCTAGGCTTTCAAAAATTTTCCCGATACGGCTTGCGGAAAGCCCTTCCCTGCCCTTTGCCTTATGCTGTCTCGCATAAGGATAGTTAGGTATTACAAGGGTAATTCTTTCCGCTCCGGCCTGCCTTGCCGCGTCTACCGTAACAAAAATTGTCATTAAATGATCGTTAATCGAAAGATTTTTAACCTGACCGCCGGAAAAATTTACGGGATAGCGGTTTTCAACATCCTGAAAGATATAAACATCCTTGCCGCGAATCGATTCTTCAATTTCGGATTTTATCTCTCCGTTAGGAAACTGCGTAAATTTTACGGAAACCTTGAACGGCTTGCATACGCCGTTGTCGCCGCTGCTGTGCGAAGATGTCCCCCGGACAACAATTCTGTTTATAAGGTCGATTTGTAAAGCCGCCTGTTCGGGAGTTATGTTGTAATGTCTGGAAAGTTCTTCAATAGTATGTTTGCGGCTGTGCCGGTATTTGCTGTCAAGATGTTCAATAACTTCATCCGCGAAAATTTCACCGCCGGGACAGGCGATTATAGCAAGATTCGCAGAATTGAAATATTTCATGATTTATTTACTTCATATCATAATAAAAACATTTATTCAAGAGATTTATCCATAATGCTCTAAGCGGCTTAATTGCTGTCTATCCAGTTAAAACTTCTGCTAACCGCCTTATGCCAGCCTGAGACAAGTTTTTCACGGTGTCCGGCTTTCATTTCCGGTACAAAAACAGTATCCCTGCGCCAGCGGCTTTTTACTTCGTCCGGGTCCTTCCAGAAACCGACCGTGATTCCGGCAAGACAGGCCGCGCCAAGAGCGGTGGTTTCCCGAATAACAGGACGCACAATGGAAATACCGCAAATATCAGACTGAAACTGCATCAGGAACCTGTCTCTTGCCGCTCCTCCGTCAACCTTTAATTCCGTAAATGAAAGATTAAGGTCTTTTTCCATAGCCTGTAAAAGATCCATTACCTGATACGCTATCGATTCCTGAGCCGCCCTTATGATATGGGCGCTTTTTGTTCCTCTTGTAATCCCCGTTATACAGCCTCGCGCATACATATCCCAATACGGCGCTCCAAGTCCGGTAAATGCCGGAACAAGGTACACGCCGCCCGTATCCGAAACTTTGGAAGCAATATATTCGCTGTCCGCGCTGTCGGTAATAAGGCGCATTTCGTCCCTCAGCCATTGAATTACAGCACCGCCTGTAAATACAGAGCCTTCAAGCGCGTACTGCACTTTCGCCATTGAGTCCGCTCCTCCAAAGCCCGCGGCAACGGTTGTTAAAAGCCCGTTCCCGCTTTTGGCGGCGCTTGAGCCTGTGTTCATTAACAGAAAACATCCGGTTCCGTACGTGCACTTTACATCGCCCTTTTCAAAACAACATTGGCCGAACAGCGCCGCCTGCTGGTCGCCCGCAACGCCCGCAATCGGAATCTCAACGCCTTCTATTTTCACGGCGGTAAAGATTGCGCCCGACGGTTTTACCTGCGGAAGCATAACGCGGGGAATATCAAGAGCCTCAAGAAGTTTTTCGTCCCAGTCAAGTTTGTTAATATCGAAGATCATTGTGCGGCTTGCGTTTGTGTAATCGGTAACGTGCGCTTTTCCGCCTGAAAGTTTCCAGATTAGCCATGTGTCAACAGTGCCGAAAAGTATCTCGCCTTTTTTCGCCCTTTCCCGCAATCCTTCAACATTGTCCAGTATCCATTTTATTTTTGTTCCCGAAAAATAAGCGTCCGGTATAAGACCGGTTGTCCGCGTTATGTAATCGCCAAGACCTGCGTTTTTAAGCGCGTCTACAATTGAAGAAGTTCTGCGGCACTGCCATACGATTGCATTGTAAACAGGAAGTCCTGTATTTTTATCCCAGAGTATCGTTGTTTCCCGCTGGTTTGTAATTCCTATAGCGGCAATATCCCTAACGTCTGTTTTTGTATGAGAGATAAGGTCGATCATTACATTGTACTGGGTGGAATAAATATCCATAGGGTCATGTTCAACCCAGCCTTCCCTCGGATAAATCTGTGTAAATTCTTTTTGTTCTGCCGCGGCAATGTTTTGTTCGCGGTCAAACAGAATCGCCCTTGAACTTGTTGTCCCCTGATCAAGAGAGAGAACGTATTTAGCCATGAAGATTTCCTTACTATCCCGTATTTTACATTATTCTTTCTTTTCAGTCGCCAGAATTTTTACCAACTGTTTAAGATCATCAACCGGAATATTCTGATTATCATTTATAGTTAAACTTTTTATTTCGCCTGTTTCATCGTCAATTATGTAATATTTTCCGTTAATAAAATATGTTTTTTTCCCCATTATGGTATACCTCCTTTATAAGTATACCGTCATGCGGTAATTATTTCAATTAAAAACCAAACTGATAATCAAGCTTATATTCATCAATAAGTGATTTAAGCGTCTTTTTCAGGCTGTCGTTAATAGGGACTCCTTTTTCTTTCCGCTCAAGCCAGGCAAGGTACTCTTTTTCGCCGGCGGTGTATATGCGTTCCTGTCCCGGCGCTTTCGCCGAAGCGCGAAGAGCGCGTAAAATATCGCCTGTTGTTTTTTTAAACTTGTCCGGCTCCGTAAACGCGTTGATATCTATTGCGATAAAAAAATGTCCAAGATGATAAGGAACTTTTTTGCCGTTCTGGTCAAAACCGTTTAGCGCTTTTAAGAACTGTCCCTGCTGTAAAGCGGCGCTTAAAATTTCCACAACTACAGCGTATCCGTAACCTTTATAGCCTGCCCCTTCTTCGCCCGGCCCGCCGAGTGGAGCCAGAGCGCAGGCGTCTTTGTTAAATCCTTCAAGGGCTTTTGCGGCGTTTGTTTCGCTTGTACCGTCTCGGTTTATTACCCAGCCTTCAGGCATTTTTTTATTGATACGGTCGTAGTGTTCTATTTTGCCGCGCTGCGAAACGGAAGTGGCGCAGTCAAGCACGAAGGGGAAATCCTCGTCCGAGGGAAGACCTACCGTAAGCGGATTTGTGCCCAGCATATTGTCAATCCCGAATGTAGGAGCTATTGAAGGGCGCGCGTTTGTTCCGGTTATGCCTATCATATTCTCTTTTGAAGCCATTGTCGCGTAGTAGCCAGCAATGCCGTAGTGGGTTGAGTTACGCGCAACAACCATGCCGAGCCCGTACTTCTTTGCCTTGTCAATCGCCATCTGCATTGATTTCTTCCCGATTACATGGCCCATTCCGTCATGGCCGTCTATCACGGCGGTCGCAAGATAATCTTTTACAATTTCAAAATCGGTAACAGGATTTTGAATACCGTCCTTGATTCTGTCGATGTAAATCGGCTTAAATCTGCCTACTCCGTGGGAATCAATTCCGCGCTTGTCGGATTCTATAAGTATTTCCGCGCAGATTGACGCGTCTTCAGGCGGGACGCCGGCTTTTACAAAAACATCCTTCATAAAGGATTCCAGTTTTTCAAAACTCGCATAACTTACATCTGCCATAAAATCTCCCGGAGTATTTACAATTTCCTTCCGATAACAATAAGTCTTTTCGCATATTGATCATAGGGGCATCCGTCCCAGCCGCCGTAAATATCTACTTTGGAAAAACCGGCTTCCAGAAGCAATGACCGCAGTTCCGCAGCCGAATAAAGCCTGTATGAAAATATTTTTTCGATTTTAATTCCGTCCTTGATCAGTATCCACCTGTTATACAGAAACGTCCATGAGTCCGATACTTTATATTCGGTTAATACCGTAAATCCGGCGCGTTCAAACCATTCAGCTTCGACAAAATCACGGACAGTTATTTCTTTCCCGTAAATGTCTATTATAAAAGAGCCGCCTTTTTTCAGGGAATTACAGGCATTACGCGCAATGCGCAAATCGTCGCTCTGGTCGGTAAAGTAACCGAATGAATTGTACAAATTCAAGGCTACATCAAAAAAATCAGACCTTGTAAATTCTCTTGCGTCTGAATGAATATATTCGATTTCAAGATTTTCGTATGCCGCTTCTTCTCTCGCGGTTCTCAGATAGCTTTCCGTAATGTCAACGCCGGTAACCGCGTAACCCATACGGGATAGTTCCGCGCTTATCCTGCCGAAACCGCAGCAAATATCAAGCGCCTTGGGCGGGGATTTTAGAAATACTTCGGGATTTTCTCCGTAAAAGTCCATTCCGGCAAAGCGGGTAATTCCGTCCGCAACCGCAGGCACTTCCACCCAATGGGCGTCGTCAAACATGATGGGAGCAAACTGCTCCCAAAAGTCTGACTCCTTGAACCACTCGGAATTCGTTACCGGCACTTAACTCGGCTGACCTGCTGTCAGGCTACCGAACACTCGGACATCGGGTTTAAATAACCTGTTTGTACGCAAATATTGAAAAGATGTCTTGTAATGGTTTCTTCCGTCGTCTTTATGTTTCCGTTATTATGGCGCGTAAATCGGACAAGATACTCATTATCAAGCTCTTTCAGAATATCAATGTACTCTGAATTACCCGACGTAGTTTTAATATTATAACGTTTCATATTATTAATATCGGAAAATTATTTTTCCCGCTTGAGAACTTTATTTTTCTATTTTATAGTGAAAAAATGAAAATTCGCTATAAAATGTTCCTTGTTGTCCTGCCCTTGATTATTGTACCGCTTGTCCTTGCGGAAACAGCGTCATATTTTCATGCCGTAAACGGCGTTACGCGCCTTGCCCGCCAGCTTCTGAGTTTCAAACTGGGGGAACTTGAAAAATTTACCGCTAACCAGTGGTCGCTCCTTGTGGATAATAATTATGCCGGAAGGCCTGACATGATTGAAGCCGCAAAAAAAGCGGTTGAAAGTTACGCGCGCAGCATAATCCTGAATGAGGCTGAAATTATTTTCGCTGTCGATAAAACCGGCTCTGTTGTAATGGTAAGCTCCGATCCCGGACTTTCTCCTGACGAAAAGGAGCCTCTCCTGAACCTTCTTTTTGAAGAAAACCAGGGGCTTCAAACCGCCGTAATAGGCGGAGAAAAAAGAATTTTCCAGTTTTTTTACTTTACCCCCTTTGACTGCTTTATTATGATAAGCGAAAAGGAACAGATTTTTTACAGAGACGCGAACAACATAGCGTCCCAGACTTTAATTACTCTGTGCGTTGCAGTAACCGCTGCGGTTTTCCTCTTGATTTTTATTACCCGCGGACTTACAAATCCCCTTGCCCGCATTGTAAAAGCCATGAACAAAATAATCGAAACCGTAGACCTTTCTTCAAGAGTTGAAGTTGAATACCGCGATGAAACCGGAGACCTTGCGATGACATTTAACAAAATGTCGGGGGAGCTTGACAGGGCGTACGGGCAGATAAAACATTATGCGTTTGACGCGGTTATCGCCGGAAAAAAAGAAGAACGCATACGCCGTATCTTCCAGAAATATGTTCCAAACGACGTAATAGAGAGGTTCTTCGCGTCTCCTGAAAAAATGCTGACCGGCGATAACCGCGATCTTTCGATTCTTTTTTCTGACATCCGCTCCTTTACGACAATTTCGGAAGGGCTTGCCCCCGATGACCTTGTAAATTCGCTGAACCGCTATTTTTCCGGACAAGTAGACATTATTTATAAAAGAAACGGCATTGTAGACAAATATATAGGGGACGCAATAATGGCGTTCTGGGGAGCGCCTGAAAAACACGAAGATGACGCATTACAATCGGTATTATCGGGGCTGGAAATGATAGACGCTGTCGCCGCATTTAACGTAAACCAGCGCAGACTCGGCAAGTGTGAATTTAAAATCGGCATAGGACTAAACTACGGAGAGGTAACAGTCGGGAACATAGGCAGCGAGAGAAAAATGGACTATACGGTAATAGGAGACGCGGTAAATCTTGCTTCCCGCATGGAAGGACTGACTAAAACATATCATTCGGAATTATTAATATCGGAGTTCCTTTTTGACAAACTGCGGAAAACTTCGCCTAACGCGGGATTGAGCTACAGACTCCTTGATACGGTCGCCGTAAAGGGCAAAACACGAGGGGTAAGAATTTTCACCGTAAAAAAAGGTCTGTCCGCTTCCGAACAAAAAGCGTGGCCGCTGCATAATATGGGGATGAAACTTTACTATAACCGCTCGTTTAATGAAGCCGCGCAGAGATTCAGGGAAGTTTTAAAAATACTGCCCGATGATTTTAACGCGGATAACCTTTACAAAAGATGCGCGGATTACGCCGTTAACCCGCCTCCGCAAAACTGGGACGGCGTTGAAGTTATGAAAACAAAGTAACCTTACTCCTGCATAAGCTGGCGTATAGTGTCAAGCTGGTTTCTAAGCCTTGTAATTTCCTGATCTCGCACTGTAACGGTCGTCTGAAGAGCGGTATTGGCTGCCTGAAGGTCTGCGACACTCCTTGTAAGCTGCGATTTCTCGGTTTCCAGAGACGATATTGTCCTGTCTTTTTCCGATGAGCCGGTTTCAAGAGAGGAGACGGAAGCGCGAAGCGCCGTAACAGAATCTTCAAGCTCTTTAAGACGGCGCGTCTGGTTTGAACTGCCTGAACTGAAAGCGTCGACGGTTTTTTGCATTTCAGCTAATGTTTCTTCAAGTTTTGCGTTCTTTTCAAACAATTCAATACCTTCGGCGTTTGCGCTTCGGAATTTCCGCATTTCGTTAATTACCGCATCCATTGAATTAATTGTCCGGTTGTAAATCTCCTTCCTTGTCTGATATGAGCGGACGGAAGACAATAAATTGTCGTTGCTGAAATTACGCAGGCTTTCCACAACCTGCGCCGCTTTATCATACTGCCCGTCATTTACAAGATCGCTGACAGTAGCAAGACCGCCAGCTATCTGCGCGTCAATTGAGGCGATAATCTGCTGCTCGTTTGTAAGGCGGTCAAGTTCGTCAGACGTTACCTGCTTTACCGCGGCAAGCTCTCTTGTCCTCTCTTCAAGCTGGGAACGAAGCCTTGCTTCCTTTAAACGGGAATCTTCCAGTATTCTGGAACGTTCTTCCTGCAATACGGAAAGCTCCTCGCGGTACGATGTTTGAAGTCCGATGAGCCTTTCCTGAACCGCAAGCTGCTCTTCAGTCAACTCATGCGCGCTTGACTGTAACTGCGCAAGCTGGGCGTCCACTTCCTCAAGGCGGGAGGAAATTGCGGATATTTCAGTATCCTTAACAGCGATTTTCTGCGCCGTGTCCCTGCGGATATCTTCTATAAGCGCCCTTTCCGTCAAATTATAAACGGCATTCCCCGTTCTTACCGAAACATCTGTTTTCCTGTAAATGCTTACTAACAAAACAAATCCGGCGCACAATAAAACCAAAGCCGCTATATTTACAGCTAACGGGAAAAGAGCTCCGCTTTTTTTCGCTTTTATTCCGCCTTTCTGCGAAGCGGTGTCGGTTGAAAGAGAAAGCCTGTTGGTTTCCGCAATTCTGTTAATTTCGCAAAGAATTTCTTCCTGTTCTTCCGCCGAAATCCCCGAGTTTGCGTCAAAAACAATATCTTCGTTATTTGCCATTCCTGCATCTCCCGTGGTCTATTCTTTACATTCTGCTTTTTCAGCTTCCTTTGCCGAAAGCCTGATGCCTCCGGCTTTCAGACCGCGCACATTGTAATCCTGAGCCTTGAAATTTTCAGAGAGAACCTTTAGGCGCGGTTTTGGCACATAAAAAACCGTAAACGAAAATTTAGGACGGGTGTCTATATGCAAAACCTGCGCTCCGTCCGGAACAAGGAAATAATCCTTGTTAATGATCCAGCCTTCAATTATACAGCGTTTTATGCAGGGAAAGCCCGTGTCTTTTTCTTTATAAATTATAGTAAATACTGTTTTTGCAAGAACGTCCTTGTCCGCCGCGTTTATCCACCAGGCGTCCGCGCCCACAAATATTTTTTCTGGAAGGTCAATTACAGTATACATTCCGTTCCTGCGGACAGTAAGAATCCTGTCAAACGGGGAAACTTCCGCCTGTTTTACGCCTGAAACATTTGTTCCAAGATAGCCGGTTTTTGCGTCGTATTTTAATTCAACATCGCGTTTTACAACTTCCTTGGCTATAACTTTGTCAAAAAGACCGACTACGGTTTTTCTTTCTCCGCGTCCTATTTCCTCATTCGCTTTTATTTTTGCGATGATTCCTTTTAAGAAAGAGACGGAATAGGCGGTAATGCTTTTAAGATGCCCGTTGATTTCTTTAATACGCGCTTCGATTTGCTCCATTTCGTCCCGCGCCTTGTTGATGTCGTATAACGAAATCCTCCGTATCGGAATGCGCAAAAGATGCTCTACATCGCTTTCCGACACGCCGCGCGGTCCGACTTCTTTCATAAACGGCTTAAAGCCCGCAGTAACCGCGTCCTGCACGCCCTTGGCGGTCTTCATTTTTTCGATATTTTTATAAATACGCTCTTCTATAAAAATTCTTTCCAGAGTGCGCAGATGCAATTTGTCAAGAAGCTCCTTCTTTTCAAGCTCAAGCTCCTTTGTCAGTATTTTTACAAGCTGTTTCGCGTGGTATTTGATTATCTCGTCAACCTTCATAACAGCCGGAAGCCCGTTCTTTATTACAAGAAGATTTGCCGATATTGACTGTTCGCATTCCGTAAAAGCAAAAAGCGCGTCTATCGTTTCCTGCGCGTAAACGCCGCGGGCAAGCTTAACCTCAATTTCAACCTTGTCGGTGGTAAAATCGTTAATGCCCTGTATTTTAATTCTGCCCGCCCTTGCCGCAGCGTCAATGCTGTTTATGATACTTTCTGTCGTAGAGCCGAACGGAAGCTCCGTTATAAGGATGCGCTTGTGGTCAGAAGTATCCAGCTTTGCGCGCACCAGCACCTTGCCGTTCCCCCCGTCATATTCGGAAACATCGACATAACCGCCTGTGGGAAAATCAGGGTAAAGCTCAAATTTCTTTCCGGTAAGACAGGCGATTTCCGCTTCCAGAACTTCTAAGACATTGTGGGGCAGGATTTTTGTTGACATTCCGACCGCAATCCCTTCCACGCCCATAACCAGCACAACGGGTATTTTTGCGGGGAAAAGCACAGGTTCACGGTTTCTGCCGTCATAGGAGTCCGCCCATTCGGTTAATTTGGGATTGTAAAAAATGTCCTTGGCTAGAGGGGTAACGCGGCATTCGATATAACGCGGCGCCGAAGCTTCATCGCCCGTGTAAAGGTTGCCGAAATTCCCCTGCCTTTCTATAAAAAGCTCTTTATTTGCAAGAACAACAAGCGCAGGGTTAATGGAAGCCTCCCCGTGCGGGTGGTATTTCATGCAGTGGCCTGTTACATTGGCGACTTTGTGGAATTTCCCGTCGTCCATTTCAAACAGGGAATGAAGAATGCGCCGCTGGACAGGCTTAAGACCGTCTTCAAGATCGGGAATTGCCCTATCCTTTATTACATAAGAAGCGTATTCAAGGAAATTACGGTCAAAAAGGTTTTTAATATAAGCCATTAATATACTTTATTACAGCGTGGCGGAAGGGGTCAATAAGCCCGTATAAACACCTAAAGCGTTTTTCTTTTTTCTAATCTATAAATTGAAAAAAACATCATAATATAGTATAATCTTAATTGATGTCGGTAAAAATACCTCTTATTACCGTAAAATTCGCAAGTTTATGCTTTTTGTCCGTTATGGTACTAAGCGTATGCGTACAACCGGTTGATATAGAAGTATTCATGAAAGATCCAACAGTAGTAAAAATAATAGATGAACAAAACAAGGGGACTGAAATAGATCCGCCAAAGGAACCCCCTAAGGAACCCCCAAAAGACCCCCCCCCAAATGGACCGTCCTCTATAAAAGTCGATATAACCTTTAATTCTGCTTCAGAAGCTGAATGGTCTTTTTCAACAAGTACAATAAGTCTTTCTAAAAATGATAATTCAAAAACTGTTACTTTATCATCAACCGGCTTTACTGACATAAAATGGTATCTCGACTGCTTTGGAGAGATAGGTACCGGTAATACAATAACTTTGAATTGGTCTGATTTAGTAAGCACTAAAAAAATACCAACAGGTTCTTATAAACTTTATGTTATAGCGAAAAAAGGAGGTATGACTTATTCATCAGAAAAGACTAATGTAACTGTAATTATTAGTCACTAATTAGTGTCTGTCCACAAAGTCGGTTACTTTGTGGACAGACCTTGTATTTTCTCGCTTAAAGGCTACGAAAATACGATTTTTAAGGTAGTCTGTCTATAATGTATCCACATTATAAATAGACTCTAATTAATTTTTTAATTGATCCAATTTAAAAAATTGGATATAATAAACTTAGGCAAGGAGAAAAAGAATGAAAACCAAGAAATACGGCTTATTTGTTGTATTATCGGCAGCGTTGCTAATTACGGCGCTGATAGCAAGCTGTGTGAATCCTATAGACTTGGATTTACAAGCGCCGGCAGGTAAGCCTAAATCAACATCGCAAGACACAGCTAACCCCGCCAGTCCTATCACTACCGACATCAACACTGCTGCTGCCAATCCCACCACAAGTAAGGCATATATAAAGGTTAATTTAGATGTTGACAGCAACGCGCGTACAATTATGCCAGGCGGGATTGACTTAGGAACAGCAATACAATCGTATAAAGTGTTTATATATGAATACGATCAAACTATCCCCGGAACAGCAAGCGGCACTGATATAACCACCAATTACCCTGTAACCAGCGGAAAAAGTTACAAAGTTACGGTTTTTGGTTATAATTCTACTACACAAAGTGCCAGTACACTTATAGCGGACGGAACATCAGCAGCTACGGGAATAATTAGTACAACAGGTATTCAATCTGTAAGTGTTACCCTTAAAGTAATTACTGATACTGGTACTGGTACATTTTCATGGGATGTTGGCACTCTCCCAACAAATACAACTACTGCTACCATGACTTTAGCAGTTATGGGAGGCGGTGCAGAGATAACTGGAACTAAATTCGCTTCTCCTTTGGATTTAGTAACTAATTCAACAGATAAAAGTGGTTCTGAAACTCTTAAAGCAGGTTACTATAGAATAACAGTTACATTTTCAGCAACTGATTATCAGACTATCTCTGAATCTGTTATACTCCATGTTTATCAAAATTATACTTCAAGTTATACTCCTTCCTTTCCTGCCGCTCTAACTTCCAAACTATACACTGTAAGTTTTAATAAAAACTATACCGGAGCTACTAATGATATTACCCCAATATCTTCTGTTAACCATGGCGGCAAGTTAACTGCCGCTCAAAAACCTACAGATCCAATTCGTTCAGGGTATGATTTTGTTAACTGGTTTATTAAAAACAATGCTAATCCTGATGTTGACATTCCATGGGCTTTTAATGCTTCCACCGGTGATGAGGTTTTTGGCGATCTTATTCTTTATGCAATATGGAAAGCAGGTTATTTGATTGGTGTAAACGTTAGTACTCAAAATCCGGGTCAGGCAACATGGACGTTTGATGGATCAACAATAACACTTAATGGAAGTAATCCGACAGCAACTGTTGAGTTAGACACTACAGGCGCTACCTTTACCTCCATAATATGGAGGCTTAATGGTACAACTATCCCCAGTGTATCAAGTACAGGCAAAGACACTGTAACTTTAAATCGTTATACTTTGAACGGTCTTGGTTTTGGAAACGGTACTTATAAACTTACTGTAGAAGCAACTGTAGGCACTACGCCTCATTCTTCCGAGACAACAGCGCCGATTAATGTTACGATTTCATGGCCGTAATTTAACCTGATTGCTTGTGAGCATACGCTCGCAACGCCAAGACTCAGCAAACGCCCTGACAGCGGTCAGGGCGTTTTTTTTTACCTTTAAATCTACTTCTTCCTGTTAAAAAGCCCGTATTTATACCCTGCCGAAAGGCCGATTACAAAACGGTTAAAGTTAATATTTTGGGGGTTTTGAAAAAGATATTTCACTCCATCAGTATCTTCTATTGGAGTTGTTTTGTAGGGATTAATCATGGCGGCTTGTTTTTTAATAGAATACATATAATTTACGTCTATAAAAAATGCGCCGTTCTTGCCGCCTTTTGTGCAAACCTGTATGCCGCCTCCGAATAAATCCCGCGGAAAATCCTTAAATTTAGGAGATGTTTTTCCCACCAAATGAGAATAAGCCGCGTAAGGTTCCAAAATTAAACTGTTTACAAATTTTAACGGAAATTTTAGCTGTGCCCCAAACGCTGTATTTAAGAACCAATTGTTGAAAGTATCCCCAAAGTTTATTTGAAAATTAACCTCGGCGCTCATAAAGTTAAGGAACTGTATTTCAACGCCGATTGTCGCGCCCGGCCTCATGTTAACCCTGTGGTTTAGCGGTATAGAAACTTGATCCGGATTACTAATATCTCCGTTATAGACAGATTTTTCTTTATACAAGTTTTTATCATTCAGTTCATAAACCGTAATCGGGTAATCAAATGAGACCCTTAAATAAATCCATTTATTCTTCCAGCTTGTATCGGGGGAAACATACACAACTTTTTCCTCGCCTTCGGCAAACGGCAAATTCGCCCTGAAAAACAGAAACTGGTTGTATTCGTATATTTCATCAAGTTCGGTAAAAAGAAAACTGTAAGAAAGAACCTCAAAATCATCCTCATTCCTGATAACGCTCATCTGTATAACATATTGAGGTTCGTCCGGGGGAGCCTGCCGCTCTACGCCGTCGTTATACATGACCATGTTCGGAATAACATTGTACCTGTATATATATCCGGCTTCGCTTTTGTCTTCCGTTATGGTGTACCCGAGAGCCTTGGCTTCATTATAAAAATTTATTTGAAAAAACTCGCTGTGATCTATCCTGCACGCCGTTCCCTCTACGAAAATGTTGTTATTGGGCGCTTCAATAACGTCATCAGCATAGGAAAAAACCGCAAAAAATGCCAAAAATACAACAAAATAAACTTTTTTCATACAATAGTTAAATTCTAGTATTATATCGGCGATATTTCCACTTTAGAAAAATATTATTTTTAAATTTAAGGGGGCAAAAAAGTATTAAAATACCCCCTTTATGTTTTGTTTTATTCTGCCGGTTTTTTTTCTTCAACAGGTTTTGGAGCGGCGGGTTTTTGAATTGCAGGTTTTGGGGCAGCGGGTTTTTTAGCCGCCGCAGGTTTTTTTCCCTTACCTGCTTTTGCAGTTACTTCAACAGTGGTATCTTCAATTTTAGCGACCGGCGCATTCTTTACTATAGAAGCTATACCTTTTAGCGCGGATTTCTTGTCGGGATAGCTCTCACCTACGGCAATTATTTCACCATTGCCGGCTTTCAGGTTAAAACGGTATTTATTCGCTTTATCCAAAAAAACTGTAAACTTTGCTGGCATAACAGACTCCTTTAAATCTAAAGTAAATTTTCCAAAAACTTAAGTTTTGGAAAATCCTCTTTTTATTAAATATATTACTGACACGTTTTTTTTACAAGTAAAATTTAAAACAGAAAATTCTTTTAATACAGTTGTTCAGGAATTTCAACCCGCGTCTTTAATCAAATTTTTCATTATATAGTCGCGTCTTTCCGGCGTATTCTTACCCATGTAAAAATTTAATACCTGCGGAACCTGCTTAAGGGTATTTACCGAAACCGGAACAAGATGCATATCCTCTCCTATAAACTGTCCGAATTCCTTCGGGCTTATTTCGCCGAGTCCTTTAAAGCGGGTTATTTCGCTTTGTGAACCGAGCGCGGCGGAGGCTTCGTCCCGTTCTTTTTCCGTGTAACAGTAGCGCGTTTCTTTCTTTGTGCGAACGCGGAAAAGGGGCGTTTCAAGGATAAAGACATGACCTGCGGTTACAAGTTCTTCAAAGTACGACAGAAAGAAAGTCAGTAACAGGTTGCGTATGTGGAAACCGTCAAAGTCCGCGTCTGTGGCGATTACAATTTTTTCATAACGCAGGCCTTCCGTATCGTTATCAATGCCAAGAGCCATCATCATATTGAAAAGTTCTTCGTTTCTGTATATTGCGGCGCGTTTTTTTCCGTACACGTTTTCCACCTTGCCGCGCAGTGCAAAAATCGCCTGCGTCATAACATCGCGGCTGGAAACAATTGAACCTGCGGCGGAATCCCCTTCCGTTATAAAAATAGTCGATTCCTTTCCGTCATCTCCGTCTTCAAGATGATACTTGCAGTCCTTTAACTTAGGGATTTTTAACGCTATTTTTTTTGCGGCTTCGCGCGCTTCTTTTTTAACGGCGTTTAGTTCCGTGCGAAGGCTTTCGTTGGAGATTATTTTCTGCTCCAGTTTTTTACCCGCTTCGGGATTCTTGTGCAGCCAGTCTTCCACAGCATTGCGAACTTCCTGCACAACCCATGCGCGGATGTCCGAATTGCCGAGTTTGTTCTTTGTCTGGCTTTCAAAAACAGGGTTTTTAAGTTTTATCGCTATCGCGGCAGTCGCGCCTTCGCGGACATCTTCGCTTCTGTAGTCTTTTTTATAAAAGGCTTGAATACCCTTTAAAAATCCTTCCTTAAAAGCGGAAAGATGAGTGCCGCCGTCTGAAGTAAACTGTCCGTTTACAAACGAAAAATATTCCTCGCCGTAGTTGTTTGTATGGGTAAAGGCAATTTCAATCTGTCCGTTAGGTGAATGTTCTCCCCGGTAATAGCCAAGCGGATAAAGTCCGTCTTCGCCTGTTTCTTCGGATAATAAATCGTAAAGCCCGCGTTTGGAAACAAACTGTTTCCCGTTAAACGAAAGCGTAAGCCCCGCGTTAAGATACGCGTAGTTTTGCATTCGCTTTTCTATAAATTCCCTGTTAAAAACATAATTTTTAAATATTTCAGGGTCGGGGGTAAATTCAACAAAGGTTCCGTCCTTCATTTTTTCCTTTAATTTTCCCTTTCGCTCGCTTTTTAGCTTTCCCCTTTCAAAGACAGCTTCCGCGTACTCGCCGCCGCGCACGGCGACAACCCTGAAATATACGGAAAGCGCGTTTACCGCCTTTGTTCCTACCCCGTTAAGCCCTACGGAAAACTGAAAAACATCGTCGTTGTACTTCGCTCCCGTATTGATTACGGAAACGCATTCAACAAGTTTTCCAAGAGGAATGCCGCGCCCGAAATCGCGCACCTTTACTGTCGCCGCTCCCGGTTTGTCTATGTCCTTGACGGCTGTTTCAATGAGTTTTCCGTTGCCCATGATAAACTCGTCAATTCCGTTGTCAATTACTTCCTTTAAAAGAACGTATATTCCGTCATCGGGATTAGAGCCGTCTCCAAGCCGCCCTATGTACATACCTGTCCGCAGTCTTATGTGTTCAAGCGAAGACAGCGTTTTTATTTTAGATTCGTCGTAAACCATGTTTCCTGATTTTGCCGGCGGTTTTGTCTGCCGCGTTTCGTCTTTTTTTACGGCGGCTGTGGATTTAACCGCAGGTTTTGCCGGCTTGGATTTAACTGCCGCTTTTGTTTTTACACTTGTTTTTTTTACAGGTTTTTTAACTGCCATATTTACTCCGCGAAGGCGCTTTACAGTTGTTTCTGCAATTCCTGAATTTGACCTTCGGATTCCCGAATATTCTCCTCCAAATCCGTTATGGATTTTTCAAGATCGGCGATACGGTCCCTTTTTTCCTGAATTGATTTATTGAATTTTTCTATCCTTGCCATTTCCTCATCTATTGCAATAGACGCTTTTAATTTGCCTATTGCTTTTTCATTTTCCATAATCGACTGATTAAGCCTTACAGCCCTTCCGATAATTTCACCGTCTTCGGCTGTAACAATGGTGTCAATAAAGTATTTACGCTCCGGCTTTATTTCCGCGTCCATTATTCCAGCGGCTTGAGCGCCGAAATTCCTGAAAAGGTTTCGAATTTCTTCCTTAACCTGCGCTATATGATTCCTGATTGTCTGTATCTGTTTTTGGGGATTACCGTCAATGTCAAAACTGGCAGAAATTATCCGCTTTTCGTCCTTTAATATTGAAATGTCGTTCATTGCGGCGCGGGAAAAAGCTCTAAGTTCGTCAACTTCCGATCGTATTGCGGACACTTCATCGTCCTGAGAAAGCGGTTCACGGTCGCTGTAATGCTCGCCGGCGTTATGGTAAAGCTGTTCCTGGCTTTCCTGCGCCTTGGACAGGAATGAGCGCAGTACAAGCCCCTGGGCGCTTTTCCCTATCCATGTAAAAACATTCCCCCCGTCCTTGTTCTCAAGTTCTGCTATACGGCTTTCAAGTGATTCCATTTTAACGGTAAGCGCGTCCGCCTGTTCCCTGAAAAGGGATGTAAAATTGTCATAATTCCTGTTTTCCAGCAAAGCCCTGCCAAGCCTGCGGTAAATACCCGCCATTTCCTTAGTTCTTTCTTTTTCTTCCTGTTCCTTTGATTCTATCGCTTCTTCCAGTTCCTTGAAACGGCGGTTTTTTTTCTCTATTTTTCCGATTGCCGTGTTTGATTCGGCAATATCCCGTAAAAGTACATTGTATTGGTTTATATCTTCAAAATCCGCATTCGTGTCCTTTGTGCGCAGATAAAGATTCTCTCCGAAATTTTCCAGCAAAGAGTCCAAAGATATGCGATTTTCCTGATTGTTTTTTGAAAGATCGTCTATTCTCTTTTTTCTGTCATCCATAAGCCTATTATACGCCATTTTTAACGGTTTGCACAGCACCGGTATTGTAGATACTTGTGCATTTCCCGATTATTCTTTATCCTGTTTTTAATGGGTAGTTACCATTGTATGTATGAATATTAAGGAGATAAAAATGAAATTAAGCGATTTAAAACATTCAAAACTCAAAAAATGGGTAGAAGACGCGGCGGCTCTAATGACCCCGGATTCAGTAGAAGTATGCGACGGCAGCCCGGATGAATATGACAGGATGATTAAAGCCTTGTTGGATGCGAAGCTTGCAACACCGCTGAAAGCGCGTCCGCACAGCTACCTTTTCCGTTCCGATCCTTCGGACGTAGCGCGGGTGGAAAACCGCACCTACATTGCCAGCAAAAGTCAGGACGACGCCGGGCCTACCAATAACTGGATTGACCCCGCAGAACTGAAAAACACAATGACCGGACTGTACAAGGGCTGTATGAAGGGACGCACGATGTATGTGATTCCTTTCTCCATGGGGCCTGTCGGCTCGGACATCGCTAAAATCGGCGTGGAAATCACAGACAGCGCATACGTCGTGGTCAATATGCACATTATGACCAGAGTGGGAACAAAGGTTCTGGACGTGCTGGGTAGCGACGGCTTCTATGTACCCTGTTTCCATTCTATCGGCAAACCCCTTGCCGCCGGAGAGAGCGACAACGGTAAATGGCCCTGCGCTCCGCTTGAGCATAAATACATCAGCCACTTCCCCGAAACCAGGGAAATCTGGTCTTACGGTTCAGGCTACGGCGGAAACGCACTGCTCGGCAAGAAGTGCCTTGCTCTGCGTATCGCGTCCGTACTTGCCCGCGATGAAGGCTGGCTTGCCGAACACATGCTCATATTGAAGATTACCAACCCCCAAGGCGCGGTAAAATACATGGCTGCCGCCTTCCCCTCCGCCTGCGGAAAGACCAACCTTGCCATGCTTATCCCAACCCTGCCGGGCTGGAGGGTGCAGACCGTAGGCGATGACATCGCGTGGATGAAACCAGGCGCTGACGGCCGCCTCTACGCAATTAACCCCGAAGCGGGCTTCTTTGGAGTAGCTCCCGGAACCAGCAATGATTCCAATTATAATGCCATGGAATCAATCAAGAAAAACACGATTTTCACCAACTGCGGCCTTACCGAAGACGGCGACATCTGGTGGGAACAAATCGGCTACGGCGCGCCGGGCAAAGAAATTATTGACTGGAAAGGTAATACAAAACCCGCCCCCAAGACCGACAAACCCGTTAAAGGCGAGGAAGTCGCCCATCCCAACGCCCGCTTTACCGCTCCGGCAAAACAATGCCCGGTTATCGCCGATGAATGGGAAGACCCCAAGGGAGTGCCCATCAGCGCGTTCCTCTTTGGCGGACGGCGGCCCTCCACAGTTCCCCTGATTAACCAGAGCAAGAACTGGGTACACGGCGTGTTTATGGGTTCCATCACCGGTTCGGAAATTACCGCCGCCGCGCTGGATTTGAAGGCGGGCACCGTTCGCCGCGACCCATTTGCCATGCTGCCCTTCTGCGGCTATCACATGGGCGATTACTTTAACCATTGGATCAAGCTGGGACAGAAAGCCGAAGCCGAGGGTAAGGGCGACAAACTGCCTAAAATTTTCTTCTGCAACTGGTTCCGCAAAAATAAAGACGACAAGTTTATGTGGCCGGGCTACGGCGAAAACAGCCGCGCCCTGGCCTGGGTATTTGACCGCTGCGACGGCAAGGACAACTGCGTTGAAACCGCTATCGGCAACCTGCCCAAGCCCGGTTCCATTGATCCGCCCGCCGGAGTCAGCGCCGAAGATATGGCCGAACTCTGCAAGGTAGACACCGAAGGCTGGAAAAAGGAAATTGCCGATGTGCGCGCAAACCACTATCCCAAATTCGGCAACAAACTGCCCAAAGAACTGTACGCGGAGCTTGACGCTATTGAAAAGAGACTGAACAGCTAAAGGTTAAATCCTGTAAGAAATCAGAAACGCAGAGCAGGCGTAAATTTAAATCGCGCTTGTCCTGCGTTTTTTTTTATTCGCCCACCGTTTCACGGTGTAATTCACGGTTCAACATGGAAAGTACAAGCACAGTTCCCGCCGGAAATTTGTAGGGGATTGTAAATTCACCGCCGATGTAATTTGCGGAAAAAAGCCTCACCCTCTCTCCCGAAGAAGGCAAGGCTTCCAAACGCACTTCCAGCGGATAGGGATTTACAGGCATCGAATAACTGAAAATTCCGAATATTTCGTTGTTATTCAGTTTTTCAGGGTATGTAACAGTCAGTTTAACAATTGTGTTAATCGGTACGGATGAATCTACCGAAGGCGTCTGTGAAACGACAGTTTCTCCCTTTTCATCCCCTGTTCTTTCTCTTGCCGTAAAGTGAAAATTTATCCCGCTGGAAGAAATCATTTCCAGCGCTTTTTGAATATTAAGCCCTGTCAGACGGGGTATAACAATAGAGGCGTTTTCCTTTCCCTTGCTTACTACAAACTCCAGAGTCATCGGTCCTGAAATATCGGTTCCCTGCTCCGGTTTTTGGGCCAGGATAATCCCCGGATTTTCGGTTGAAAATTCATACATTAAAGGCTCTTTTATGGTAAGCAGCGGTATACTGCCTGTTGAAGCGTAAATAGTCTGTAAATCCATTTTTACTTCGTCAATATTCCGCCCTATAAAATTGTCTATTCTGTTTACAATAACCCCCTGACTGACAACAATGCGTATACGGCGTCCCGCTTTTACAATTGTTCCCGGTCTCGGCTCCTGTTCCAGAATAAGCCCCTTGTCAAGTGAAGTTTGCGAATAACGAAGCTGAAGGCGCGGATACAGTTCCTTCGCCTGTAATTCAAGCAGGGCCTCCGTCAGTTCCTTTCCGACCACATTGGGAACCATTGTCTGTTCCGCTCCGCGGACGGCGATAAAAAAAACAAAGACGGCAATAAGTCCCGTAAAAATCACGAGCCCTGCAACCAGTAAAATAAAAACCCTCAGGTGATTTGCCACATAATCTTCTACTGCGCTTAAATCAAACTGTATACCCATTTAATATTTCTCCCGATTAACCTAATTTTGAACCTGTAAAATCACGCGCTCCGTTCAAGAAATCCCGCCAAAAAAGCGCTTTTTTTGCCTGATACTGCAACTCAGCCGCCGCAAGAATTCCTTTTCCCGTCTGTATCAATATACCACTTTTATCAGTTCCCAAAACCTGCCCGGGAACTCCCTGACTGCTTTTTTCGTCGAAAAGAGCTGCTTTTAATATAAATAATTCACGCCCGTTATGAATAGTCCTGCAAAGAGGCCATGGAGTAAAAGCGCGGATTCTCGCTTCAATTTCCGCCGCGCTTTGTTTTTCCCAGTCAATAAGTCCGTCGTCTCTTGTAATAATCGAACAAAAGCTTGCCTTGCCGTGATCCTGAGGTATTCCCTGCTCTCCTTTGGAAGTTTTTTCCAGCGCGGAAGGCAGCATTAAAGCGGCTTTTTGCGAGACTACTTCGCTTAAAGACTCCGCCGTTTCCGTGCCTGTTAGCTGCAAATATTCAACCGCCAGAATATCCCCGCTGTCCATTTCCCGAGCCAGCTTTTGGATAGAAATGCCCGTTTCGCGGTCCCGGTTAATAATTGCAGCCTGCAAGGGAGAGGGCCCCCTGTATTTCGGAAGCAGGCTCGGGTGGATGTTTATCCCGCCGAGCGGAAACAGCGCCATAAATTTAGGACCGAAAATATGCCCGTACGCAAAAGAAACCAGAAGATCGGGTTTCAGGTTATTCACTTCTTCGCGCACGGCCGCATCCGGTTTTTCAGGTTTAAGGATAGGGAATGTTTCCCTGCCACGCTCTTTATACAGGCGCAAAATTCTTTGCGCAGCTTCGCAGACTTCAGACGGCCGGTTTTCTCCCTTCCTTCCCCTTGGTTTATCGGGGTTTGTGAGTACGCCCGCGAGTGTTATTCCTTCCTGTCTGCCCAGTACTTCCAGTGACGGAACGGCAATAGCGGGAGTGCCTGCAAATAAAACCCTCATTTTGCGTTTTTCTTTTCATATTTTGCGACAAGCATTTTCTTTTTATTCTCAGTCAGGCGGTCTAAAAAAAGAATACCGTCCAGATGGTCGTATTCATGGAGAATAACGCGCGCAAGAAGCCCGTTTGTTTCCAAAGTATACGGGCGGCCTTTTTCGTTCCATGCCTGCACTTTAATTGATTCTGAGCGTATCACATTCGCGTAAATACCCGGAATCGACAAGCAGCCTTCTTCATACTTGCAGGTTTCGTGCGATGTTTCTACAATTGAGGGGTTTATAAACACACGCTCCTTATCGCCTTCCACATGAACTACAAAAATACGCTTCATAATTCCGAGTTGGGGACCCGCAAGCCCTACGCCCTTGTCCCTGACAAGAATTTCCAGCATTTGACTTGCAAGTTCTTCAGTTTCTTCGTTTATCTCTTCAATTTTATCCGCTTTTTGCCTTAAAATATCGTTTCCAAGAGTGATAATCTGCATATATTCAGTTTACAAAAAATCTAAAGGGCTATCAACAACAGTTGCAAATAAAAAACAATGCTTCTACAATTGCGTATTATGTTTGACGATTGTCTTATTATGGCTGGAGGATCCGGCACGCGGCTTTGGCCTGCAAGCAATTCCAGGCTGCCGAAACAATTCCTGCCTGCTTCGGAAAAATCCACTTTTTTTTCCATGTCGCTTGAACGCGCCCTGTCAGTTACCGGAAAGAACGGACGAGTTATCATAATCGCGGGAAAGTCTCACATACCCCATGTAATGAATAACGCTTCCAAATTAAGCGAGGCGGCGAAAAAACGCCTGCTTATAATAACCGAGCCTGCCGCAAAAAACACGGCTCCCGCAATAGCGTGCGCCGTTGCCAATTCGCTTCTTTACGGCGGCAAAAATATGCTGGTCCTTACAAGCGACCATATCATCAGCCCGCTTAAAACATTTAAAGAAGATGCCGCGCTTGCCGCCGCCGCCGTTAAGGAGGGAAGCCTGGCAATTTTCGGGATTCCTCCCTCCCGCCCCGAAACCGGTTACGGCTACATAGAGACAGGCAAGGTTCGCAAGGACGGCGTTTATAATGTAAGCGCTTTTCGCGAAAAGCCCGATTTACAAACCGCGAAAAAATATGCCGCAAGCAGAAGGTTTTTCTGGAATTCGGGAATGTTTGCTTTTGACATCCCCTTTATGGCAAATGAGATGCGCCTTCTCGCGCCGGACGTTTTCCTCCCGTTTGAAAAATTAAAACTTCCGAAAGATTCCGAATATACAGTTTCCGGCGGAATAAAATTACTTGCATGGCAGGGGCTTGAAGCGGCTTACCGTAAAACTCTGGGAATTTCATTTGATTACGCAGTTGCGGAAAAGTGTAAAAAAACCGTAATGGTGCGCGTTAATTTCGACTGGATAGATATAGGCAACTGGGATGAATACGCCGGAATTTGCGGGAAAAACAATTCGCAAGTTTTCGGGGAAAAAGAAGCCTTATCGTGTTATGTGGATTCCGACATACCCGTAGCCCTTGCCGGAGTTGAAAATTTGATAGTGGTAATTCGCATGGGAAAAAACGGGAGCGGAGCCTGCGCGCTTATAACGAGGAAGGGACAGGCGCAAAAAGTCCGTAATGTTGTTGAACAGATCAAAAAATCGGGAAAAAACGATTTATTATAGGGCTATTTTTGATCATCGGACATTATTGACCATACTTTCATTTTATGGGAAGATTGTTACATAAATGGGACTAGTTACAAGCCAGAGAATATCGGTTTATTATGACCGTTTTAAAGATATTGACGTAACCTTTACCAAGGAAATAATACAGGTTACAGGGCTTTTAACACAGCAAGTACATCTCAAATGCGGCGACGATTTTTGGCCGTGCGTAGTTTACGCATCTTCATTTGAAACCGCCAAAGTTGTGGCAAACGTAAAAACAGGACTTCTTGCCAAACTCCAGTCCACCAATAATCATGTCAACCTACGTTTTTGCTTCCGCCTTACAGGGGAAACAAACGCGATAACTTTCTTTATTGCCGCGCGCGTTATGTCCAGCGCGCCCTACGGTACGTCCAAAGATATAAATATGCTTACGCTCCAGTTTACAAACAGGCCGCCTGACGACTATATCGAAATTATCGGAAAAGTTCTGGACGCTAATGTAAATTCCGCAAAACGAAAGGATGTTCGTATACCGTTAACCGTAGATAATATGCGCAAGCTAAGCGTTATGTCGGCTGAAAGCGCGGTCTTTATTGAAAAAGTTCCCAGACGCTGCATATTAAGGGATCTTTCATTTTCCGGCTCCAAAATAATAATGGTGGGAGTGGCAAAATTTCTTATGGAAAAAGAAGTCGCTCTTAAAGTTGAATTCGACGATCCAAGGGAAGTATTTTTAATAAGAGGAAAATTTGTCCGCGCAGAACCTGTTGAAGGAAAAAAAGAAATGGTCGCCCTTGGATTGAGTTTTGAAGAATCTTTAATTCCCATGGGTTATAAAATACGCCTTAATGAAATGTTAAGCTCATCCCGGGCTGATTTCCGCGGCACTCTGGAAGAACTTACCGCGCAGGAATAATCGTTCACAAGCATGAAAAGCCGCGTAATTTTCCTGCCCGTACCTGAAATTTTCAGGGAACGATTTTCCCATGCGGATACTGTTTTTCAAATTGATCCCGATATTCCAATTCCGGCGGAGATTCCGGCGGAGATTCCGCAGAATTATGACGAATGCGGCCTTGATGATACGGACAACCTTTCACTTGACGGTTTATCCATGGAAATGATTCTTTGCGGAATGCTGCGCGTAATTGAGGAAGGACAGGTTGAACAAAAATGGATAGATTATTACTGCAGTTTTATTTTGTTTCTGCGTCCCGATATTTTAACGAAAATCAGGGAGATTAAAGACAGCGGCTTAAATGATGAAAATTACAAAAAAGCAAACAGCTTAATCCGCGAAGGCAGGGCGGAAGAAGCTTTAGTCTGCATCCGTTCCTTTATTGAACGCTATCCGCTGGAACGGAACGGCTGGTTTATACTCGGATGGGCATTAAGAATACTCGGCCGTTTTAAAGACGGAGAAGCCGCTTTCAGAAAGGCGATTGAACTTGGCGGCGCAAATAGCGGCGCAATTTGCGAAGCGAGAAACGAACTGGCGATCTGCCTTATTGAATCGGGCGACATTAACGGCGCGCAGCTTGAGCTTGAAAAGGCTCTTAAGGAAGACCCTCAAAACGTAAAAATAATTTCCAATCTCGGAGTGTTAGCTGCAAAAAACGGCCAAAAAGACAAAGCCGCCGCTTTTTTCAGAGCCGCGCTTGAGATTGACGGCAACGACCCTGTCGCAAAGCAGTACTTGAACTGTTAATCGGGCAGGGTTAGGGCAAGGACTTCTTCGTAACGTTCCACCGGATGAAACTCTATTCCTTTTTTTACATAATCAGGAATTTCATCTAAATCCCTTTCATTCTGTTTGGGATAGATCAAATGGCGCGCCTTGTTGCGGCGGGCGGCGACTGTCTTTTCCTTTAAGCCGCCTATTGGAAGCACCTGTCCTGTCAGCGAAAGCTCCCCCGTCATTACAAGTTTTTCGGTAACAATTTTGCCCCGCATCATGGAAAGCAGCGCAGTCGCCATTGTAATGCCAGCGGAAGGGCCGTCTTTCGGCGTTGCGCCCTCCGGTATGTGCAAATGAATGTGATTTTTGTCAAACCATTCGCTTTCAAGCCCGTAGCGTTCCACTGCAAGTTTTCGGGCGACAGTCATGGCAATTGCCGCGCTTTCCTTCATGGTATCGCCCATTTTGCCCGTAAGCGTCAGCCCCTCCTTGCCGGGCAGGGACATCGCTTCTATTACAAGCGTGTCGCCGCCCATGCTTGTCCACGCGAGCCCCACAGACATTCCGGGTTTGTCGGCCTTTTTAATATCTCCCTCGGGAAAAATCGGCTTTCCTAGCTGTTTCTCGACAAATTTTTTGTCTACTGTAAAATGTACTTTTACCGTATTGTTTTTTACGGCAGTTTCAGTCTTTGGTTCAGTTTCTTCCGCCGTTTCCAGCGCGGAATTTTCTTCTTCTTCAACAATCTGTTTTGCAAGTTTACGGTGTATCTTGTCAAGGTTTTTTTCAAAATTACGCACGCCCGCTTCCCGCGCATATGAGTTGGCTATGTGTAAAAGGCTGTCCTTTGTATACTTAACCTGGTTCTTTTTTAGACCGTTCTTTTCAAGGCTTTTGGGCAGAAGATAGCGCTGCGCAATCTCGAGTTTCTCGGTATCTATGTAGCCGGGAAGCTGAATAATTTCCATACGGTCCAAAAGCGGAACGGGAATGGTATCCAGAGTATTTGCCGTAACAATGAAAAATACGTGAGAAATATCAAACGGCAGGTCAAGATAATGATCGCGGAACGCGTGATTCTGTTCGGGGTCCAGCACTTCAAGGAGCGCGCTTGCAGGATCGCCCTGATAACTTGCCCCCATTTTATCGATTTCGTCTATCATGAAAACAGGATCCTTTGCCTTTACAATTTTCAACCCCTGAATAATTTTCCCCGGCATAGCGCCGATATAAGTTCTCCTGTGCCCTTTTATTTCGGCTTCGTCCCTCATGCCGCCTACAGAAAAACGGAAAAATTGTTTTCCAAGCGCGCGCGCAATAGACTTGCCTACCGATGTCTTCCCTACCCCCGGCGGACCTACAAGGCAAATAATCGAACCTTTTGTATCCTTGCGCAATTTCCTTACGGCAAGGTACTCTACAATCCGCGTTTTAACATCCTTAAGCCCGTAATGATCGGCTTCAAGAATTGCCTGCGCGTTTTTTAAATCAAAATTTTCAGGCTTTATCTCCCCCCAGGGAAGGGACGCTATCACGTCAAGATAATTGCGCGTAACAGTAAACTCTGCGGAATTCGGCTCCATAAGGCTGAATTTTTCCAGTTCCTGCTCCACAACTTCCTTTATCTCGCCTTCAAACTTAAACGCTTCAAACTTTTCCTTCATGCGCTGATAATCGGTGCTCTTGGCGTCTGTAGTCATTCCCAATTCCGTCTTTATCGCCTTGAGTTCTTCCTTTAAAAAATAATCGCGCTGGGATTTTTCTATTTTTTCGTTTATCTCTCTTTGTATTTTTTTTTGAATCCTAAGGAGTTCCTGTTCTTTCTTTATAAAAACAAGCACCTGTTCCATACGCTTGCGCACATTGAGTATTTCAAGTATCTTTTGCTGCTCCGCTTTGTCTATGTTTAGAATACTGGCAATAAAATCCGCTATTTTACCCGGATGATCAATATTTATCATATTAAGCCGCATTTCTTCCGAAAACAGAGGGTTATTCTCGGAGATTTGTTTCATTTCGGATATAAGGGCGCGGGTTAGGGCTTTTACTTCGCTTGTGTTGTCTTCTTCTTCGTCAAGGTACTCAACAGCGGCGATAATCGGGTTTGACGGATTTAAAGTTTTCTTTGTCTTAAAACGCTTTAGCGTAGAGATAAATATATTTACACCTCCGTCAGGCAGGTTAATTTTTTTTACAATTTTTGCCGCTGTCCCCACAGTGTATAAATCGGTAATGGACGGAGTTTCAGTTTCATTAAGCAGCATTACAAGCCCGATAAGGCTGTCTCCCGCAACCGCGTCTTCAATAACTTTTACATCAGCCGGATTGCCTATCATTATGGGCATAAAAATTCCGGGAAATATCGGACGCCCCAGCAGGGCTACAAGGGGAAGCCTGTTGGGTAAAATCTGGTCTATGGGAACAACGCTATGATCCGGCACTGAAAAACCACCTTGTAAGTATTGGAGTTAAACCTGCAACTTTAATATCGCAAAAAAACCGGAAAAAAGCAATCAACAGCCGTCTACCTTCATTCCTTATTCTAATGTACAATAAGCTTGGAGGTATTTTTATGAGCGGTTATTTACCATGCAATCCCGATACTCAGGCAGAGACGCGCGGCGTACTGGAATATTTGTCCGCTTTGCGCGGACGCGGTATTTTATTGGGACAGCACACTCAGACGCGCGTACAGGAGGAACTTGTATATATCCGTGAAGTAACGGGAAAAGAGCCGGCCCTTTGCGGATTTGAACTTCTCTCATACTCACCTAACATTAATTACAAAGAAAGCGGCCCCGAATGTCTGACAGAAGTTGAAGAAAATAAAAACACTCTGGAAAACGCCTACGCATGGGCCGAAAAAAAAGGACTTATAACATTTACCTGGCACTGGTTTTCGCCGCTGTACGGAGCAGACAAGACATTTTATCAGAGATACACGCCCTTTGACGCGCGGCTTGCCCTTGAGGAAAACACTCCCGAGCGTACCGCGTTTTTAAACGACATGGACGTAATGGCGGAGCTTTTAAAGCCGTTTTGCCAAAAACATATACCTATTCTGTGGCGGCCTTTCCATGAAGCGAACGGCGCGTGGTTCTGGTGGGGAAGCCAGGGAGTCGATACGGCGCGAAGGCTTTGGCTCGATATGTATGAACGTTACACGAAAGTCCACAAACTTGACAATTTGATATGGGTATGGAATTCACCGTTAAAGGAAGGTTATGTAGGAGACAATTTCTGCGATGTAATATCACGGGACGCGTACCTGCCTGAACATACGCACAGCGACTACCGCGAAGCCCACGAAGAGCTTATATTGATAACGTCTTCCGATAAAATAACCGCATTAGGTGAAACAGGATCCATTCCGGGGCTTGCCGCCCTTGCCGAAACGCGCATTCCGTGGACATGGTTTATGACATGGAGCAAGGGCATCTGCCGTGAAGGTTTTACAAGCAGGGAGGAGTTACAGGCGGCTTACAACAGCGAGTACGGCGTAACGTTGGACAAATTGCCTGCATTGTATTAAAGTTCCGTCTGTTAAATCCGTATTTCACTTTATTTTATAAAAGTCTTTGCCGTCAAGAGCGCAGAAAGCTTTTTATCGCTTCCGGTATATACCGCGTCAAGTCGCTTGCCAGCACCGAGTACTCGGTAAGGTCTATACCGGCAAGCCGTCCCGCTTCTCCGTGCAGATACGCGCCCAGAATCGCAGCCTCGAAGCAGGAGCAGCCCTGCGCTATAAGAGAGACAATGATGCCGCTGAGTACGTCTCCTGTTCCGGCTTTCGCAAGAGAGGAATTTCCATAAGGAAGAATAACCGCGGTTCCTTTTGCGCTGACAGCCAAAGAAGGAGTTCCTTTTAATAAAATATTTATATTGAACTGCGCCGCGCACCGCCTAAGCATATTTATACGTTCAAGAGGTTCATAGGGCAGTTCGCCAAAGAGCCTTTTCCACTCTCCCATGTGCGGAGTAATGACAATCTCCCCCTTGTGTTCCGCAAACTCCGGCAAACAACCCGCAAACGCGTTAAGTCCGTCCGCGTCAATTACAGCGGGTTTATCCGTTTTGCCGACAAGCGCCCGCGCTAAAGACGCGCTCTGCGGGTCCCTGGACAACCCGCAGCCGACACAAAGAGCGTCCATGCGTTCACAGAGCGAAAGAACTTCATTCAGAGCGGACGCCGCGCATGCGCCGGAAGCAGTTTCAGCTAACGGGTGTAAAACAGGTTCCGTAACCTTAACGGATAATGTATTAACAAGCGATTCCGGAACAGCCAGATGAACCATTCCGCATCCGCTTCTCAGCGCGGACATTGACGCAAGCGCGGCGGCTCCGCTCATTCCGCGCGAACCGCACACAAGAAGCGCAAGACCGTGGTCAATTTTTGACCCGTTTTCCTTACGCGCGGGCATAGTATGTTTAAAGAAATTAATATCCGGTAAAAAAATTCCGACGGACTGTTCTTCCGTAATATCCGCCGGATAACCCAGATCGGCGATCTGTAATTCTCCGACATTGGCTCTGCCGGGGTAAAAAAATTGTCCCAATTTATAGAATCCGGCGGATACGGTACAATCGGCTTTTATACATGAAGAAGCGCATTTTCCGCTGTCGCAATCAAGCCCTGACGGAGTATCAACCGCTAAAACAGAAGCCTTGCAAGAGTTTACAGCCTTAATCACATCCGCGTACAATCCGCGCGGTTCTCCTTTCGCGCCGATTCCCAGCATCGCGTCTATTATCAAACCGTAATCGTTAAAATCGGGTAATTTTTCATTACTTGTAATTATGCGGACAATGCCGTTTTTTAATTCGATATAATCCTTAAACGCCAATGACGCCTCGCCGCCTAAATCGCATGTATCGCAAACGGAAAAACAATCAACATTAATTCCGGCTTCCTGGAGCATCCGCGCCGCAACATAGCCGTCTCCGCCGTTATTACCCTTACCGCATATTACAGCTGCATTTTTATTCCCATTCTTTATAGCTGTCTTTTCCAGCATAGCCAACGCCGCCTGATAAATATGCCTGCCGGCTTTGCACATATAGGAGTACCCGGTATTAATATTGCCGTCTATCGCCAGTTGGTCAACGCGCTTCATTTCGGCGGTGGTGAGAACATTGTTTAAACCTCTGCATTCCATGAAATAACCTCATCAATTTTTTATTTGTTCACAAGCGCGTCAAACTGTTCGTTCCTTGTTTTCAGCCGCTGGGACATAAGCTCCATTATCGTTCTGTCCATGGAGGTGTCGTATTTTAACATTTCATCAAACAGAAAAGGCGGCAAAACAAGCGCCGTTACCTCGGTTTTTGCCTTGGCGGTCGCGGTGCGTTTTTCGGAGAGAAGGTGTCCCATTTCTCCGAAAAAAGCTCCCTGCTTAAGAGTAACAGGTTTTTCACCGGAATTTTCATCCGACGTAAATATGTTTACTTCGCCTTCAAGCAGATAAAAAATATCGTTTTCCCCGTCGCCTTTTGAAAAAATAACAGCGTTTTCAGGATACGTATGAGAGTATTTTTGCAATTTTCCTTTTTCCGAAAAAAACAATAAATGCTCAAACCCATGATGTCCGGCATTCATTCTGGCCTGCCGGAACCGTAAAAAAAGAAGCGTATCAAAGGAATCAATCACTTTTGCAAGCTGGGCGCAAGAAAAGAAAAATAAAAAAAAGAAAAACACATTCACCAGTAAAAAAATAAGGCTGCCCAGCGCCCCGTAAAGAAAATTATATTTAGTCTGATTAAGAAAAACAGTCATAATACGGGAAAAAACAGTATAGGAAAATGAAAAACATAAACTCCCGCAAAAGGCGGAAATACGGCTGGGACCGTTGGCAATAAGAAAACGGCAGACAAAATAAAAAATAAAAATCATCAGAAAAAACGAAACAACCCGGATATTAATAATAGAATGTATATTAGAGAAAAAAGCCGTGTCGGAAAAAAGGTCCAAAAAAACATAAATTTTACGGGCTGTCGCGGAAAAGAAAATAATAAGTATTGCGCCTGTCAGCACGGCCAATTCCACAATAAGGACAATTAGCATTTCAAACATGGGATTCCGTTTTTGCGTACCTGTAAAAATAACCTTTAAACCCCGCTGCAAGGAAACGATAAAAATTCTGCCTGCCCAGAAAATTCCTATTGCCGAAACAAGACCGGCTATTCCGCGTAGGCGCATACCGCTTTCCGCAATGGAGGACATTTCTTCCGCGAGCCATGCTTCGTCCAGTGCGCCGCTTAAGAAGGGAATATTTGCCGTTAACTGCGCCATAACCGCTTCTCCCTGGACATTGGCTCCGTTTATAAATGAGTGAAATACGGAAAAAAGAATAAAAGACAGCAGCATCAGTACGGGAGCGGCCGAGAGCAGAAAACCGTAAGCGCAGGCAGAGGCGTGGTTTCCCAGACTGTTTTCACCAAAAAATTGCATGGTAATAACCAGACGCTGCAGCAGAGTTTTGCCTGACAATAACAGAAAGGAAAGAAATTTTTTTCCGTATTTATTCAAAAAAAAATGTTTCACCGTATTAATAATACAGATTCGGTCAAATTATGAAAAGTCAGGCGGCATACGCCCGGCGCGCGTATAACGGTTCCTATTTTTTTATAACGGAAATAATTTTATATTTTATTTTTGCATTATCGACATGACTGCATTTAAAAATATACCTTGCTCTGGAAACACTTGAAGCTGAAATAATAGTCCCGCTGGTACCGGACGGCAATTTTGTTTTTTGATTTATTGTCAGATATTTTACCGAATATAGAACCATAAGTACCCACCGTTTTTTTATATAATAACATAAATTATGAATTAGGAAAAAGGGGGCATATATGAAAATAACCTCTCCATTAAGCCCGCTTAGGCGCAAAGTTTATATTCGATAAATTTTCGCTTTATATAGAGTCTGTCTATAATGTGGACACATTATAGACAGACTCTATATAGATATATTTTAGGTTATTTTCTCCTTATTTTATGAGTATTTTTCCTATCCTGTTTTGAAGGTCATCCTTGTCATAGGGCTTCATGCCCTTCTCTGTTAAAGCAGTTCCCCGTATTTCCACACAAAGATTTTTTTTAATATCGTTGCCAGAATCATATAAGCGAAGATTGTAGCAACCAGCCAGGCGAAGTACACCGGCGGCAAGTGCGTCATATCCAGTTGTTCGCCAAGCCATGTATAGGGAATGATTGTTCCCGCGGTTATTCCAAGAGTGGTAAGCAGGGCAACCTGTCCCGAAGCGCGGCTTTGAATAAAAGGTATCTTAGGAGTGCGGATCATGTGAATAACCAGCGTTTGAGACCACAGTGATTCTACAAACCAGCCGGAATGGAAAAGAGCCATAAATAAAACCTGTTTATCGGAAGTCAGGCTTGCCCAAGCGCCTCCTGTAACAAGAGGGCAAATATAGAAGAACATCAGGATATATGTCGTTATGTCAAATACGGAACTGGTAGGCCCTATCCAGAGCATAAACTTGCTGATGCTTGTAGAGTCCCATTTTCGGGGCTTGCGGAGGAAGTCAATATCGACGTTATCCCAGGGAATGGCAATACACGAAATATCATAAATAAGGTTCAGCACCAGAATTTGAATTGGAAGCATTGGCAGGAAGGGCAGGAACGCCGAAGCCGCCAATACCGAGAACATATTGCCGAAGTTGGAACTTGCGGTCATCTTGATATACTTGATCGTGTTGGCGTAGGTTTTTCTCCCCTCTACGACTCCTTCTTCCAGCACCATTAAATCTTTTTCCAGCAGAATAATATTTGCCGATTCTTTTGCGATGTCAACCGCTGTGTCAACCGAAATGCCGACATCTGCGGCTCTCATCGCGGCGGCGTCGTTAATGCCGTCCCCCATAAACCCGACGGTATGTCCGTCATTACGCAGGGCTGTTACTATGCGGGCTTTCTGACTCGGAGAAAGCTTGGCAAAAACATCGGTTCCTTCGACAGCTTTTTTCAACGCTTCTTCATTCATGGTCTCAATATCGGAGCCTAACAGTATATGCCCCACGTCAAGACCGACCGATTTACACACCGTCCTTGAGACGCTGTCGTTATCACCGGTCAGCACTTTTACTTTTACGCCGTATTCACCTAACGCCGTAATAGCCTCCTGCGCGCTTTCTTTGGGAGGATCAAGGAAGGCAAGATAGCCTATAAAAGTCATATCGTTCTCATCGGCGGGTGAAAGCGCCGTTACCGAGGCGCTTACCGGTTTTTTCGCCAGCCCGAGCGTCCGCATTCCCTTTTCGTTGAGTTTGCGACAGTCAGCGATTATTTTGTCCCTCAGTCCGCCGCTCATAGGTTCTGTATTGCCGTTGTAATCCGCGTAAGCGGAAATCGCCAGCATTTCCTCAATAGCGCCCTTTGTGATAAGTTCTATGTCCTCCCTCAATACGCTTTTCACCGCAACGCTCATGCGTCTGCGGTTAAAATCGAAAGGAATTTCATCAAACTTTTTATACTCTATATGGGATTCAGCGATATTACCTTCATTGGCGCGTTCAATAATGGAAACGTCCATCAGGTTTTTAAGGCCTGTTTGATAATAGCTGTTAAGGAAAGCCTTAAAAAGCACGTTGTTGTTTTCATTGCCCTCAATGTCCATGTGGTATTGAAGTATAACTTTGTCCTGCGTAATGGTTCCGGTTTTGTCTGTGCAAAGCACATCCATTGCGCCGAAGTTTTGTATAGAGTTCAGGTTTTTTACAATGACCCGTTTCTTTGACATGGAAACCGCGCCTTTAGCGAGGTTGGCGGAAACGATCATCGGCAGCATTTCGGGAGTTAAGCCCACCGCTACGGAAAGGGCGAAAAGGAAAGCCTCCAGCCAACTGTTTTTAGTAAAGCCGTTTATGAGCAGTACTACGGGAACCATTACGAGCATGAAACGGATTAACACCCATGAAACCGAGCTTACTCCTTTTTCAAAACTGGTGGGCGGGGGTTTTACCTGCAACTGCTCTGCTATGGAGCCGAGTATTGTGTCGTCGCCTACGGTGATTACCAACGCTGAAGCGGAGCCTGATATTACGTTTGTTCCCATAAAAGCGAGGTTGTTCAATTCAAGAGGATTGGCTGCTGCTTCGGCGGCGACACGGGCGAATTTTTCTATCGGCTCGCTTTCCCCGGTAAGGGCTGACTGGCTTATGAACAGGTCTTTCGCCTGAATTATACGCACATCAGCCGGAACCATGTCTCCGGCGGCAAGATGTATCACATCTCCTACGACAATTTCGTCCATAGGGATTTCCAATCTTTCAGACTTGGTTTCGCCGCTTTCTTTATCCTTAAAAGTCCTTGCTACGGCAATGGTGTTTTCTACCATTTCGGACAGGCGGTTTGCGGCGTTATTACTGCGTAATTCCTGAACGAACCGCAAAGCGCCTGAGATTACTACCATTGTTACTATTATGATAACGGCGGTAAAATCGGCTTCCCCCGGCGCGACAAAAATAACATCTGTAAAAACCGAGACGACCGCCAATGCAAATAGTACTATCGTAAAGGGGTTGATAAAGGCGGATACAAACCGCTTGAAATTGGAATCGGTTGAGTGGCGCGTTATGCGGTTTACGCCGTGTTCTTCCCTGGATTCTTCAACATCTTCTTCGGCGTAGCCGTCAACGCTTGTATCATATTGAATTAGCAGGGTATCACCGTCCCTGTTTGCCGCCTTTAAGAGGCGTTTACGGGCGCGTTCAGCCCTTGCTGAAACCGCGCTTTCCTGAGTCTGCTTTATTTTCCGGCTCATTTTATACCCTTACGCTTATTCAGATTGTCTCTTTGCTGCCGTCCGTTACTCTACCTTGAAACGGGAAACTTCCTTTAATAAATCCGCGATAGCATCACGGTTCTTTTGTGTCATATCATTAACATTGTTCACTGCTATGTTAACCTGATCCGCTCCTGTCGCCATCTCGTTCATGCCTCCGGTTATTTCCTGCGTTACTCTTTCAAGGTTCCGGCTTTCATTCATAACTTCCTGACTGCCGTTAAGCATTTCCTCGGAACCGCTCTTTACCTGATCGGTGATTTCTTTTAAACCGCCTGCGCTTTGCAGTAGTTGTTTGCTTCCTTGGGTTTGCTCCTCCATTGCGTTGCGTATGTTTTCTTCCTGATCCGCAACCGTCTTTACTCCTGAGTCTATCGCCTCAAACCTGTGCAGTACGTTATCTGTGGAACCGGTTATTTTCTTGATTGATTCCGCTATTTTTTTCAGTACCGTACCGATAGTTTTGGACTGTTCGCTGGAACTTTCCGCCAGTTTTCGGATTTCATCGGCAACTACCGCAAAGCCTTTTCCGGCTTCTCCGGCGTGCGCCGCTTCTATCGCCGCGTTCATCGAAAGAAGGTTGGTCTGGCTGGCTATGTTTTCCATTACCGCGTTTATCTCCAGCAATCCCTCGGATTCGCGGGCTATTTCCTGAATGTCAGTCGCTACTTCCTGCAATCCCATCCGTCCTACTTCGGAGGCTTCCTGTAATGTATTTACATTGGCGGCGTTGTTAACCAGCGTGCTGGTAACCGAATTGATGTTAGCTACCATTTCCTCAATGGCGGATGATGCCTGTGAAATATTTTCTGTCTGCTTTTCTACATGGCCGTTGAGTTTGTTGATGTTTACGACAACCTGCTCCATAGTGGCGTTGGTTTGGGTTACGCTTGCGGACTGGTTTATAACGCGGCCCTTGATATTATCAATGTTTGCGGTTATTTGGTTTATCGCCGCGGCGGTCTCGGTCATGTTGGCGGAAAGGTCATTGCCGATATCCGACAACACATGCGCCTGTTGTTTAATAAGAAGCACCAGTCCTTTGATTTTTGCAATTGTTTTATTGAAATAAATGGCAAGATCGCCTACCTCATCTTTGGAATGGATCACAACGGTCTTTGTAAGGTCGCCTTCGCCTTCCGATATGTCCCTGAGGGTGTTTGATACCTTGACGATTGGGGCGGTAGTGTTGCCCAGGATAAGGTAGATAATTACCACCGCTATTACAAGGGCTACCGCCGCTATCATAAGGACAAAGTTCCTCATAGCGTTGACTTCTTTCATGATGTAAGATTCGACCGAGCCAACCATTACCGACCATGTTGTCGGACAACCCGCTATGGGAATATTGGCAATGGCTATTTGTATATTTTCTTTCAGCGTGGGGGCGTAACTGAAACACTCGTATTCTTTTCCGTCTTTTACAGCCTCAAGAGCCGCTTGTACATGGCTGCCGAATTGAACTTCCGCTTCGAGCATATTCTTTCCTATGCGTTCCGGACGGTAACTCGCCATAACAAACCCCGAGTCGGTGTAAATCGACAGCGCGGAGACTTCGTCAAAGTTTTTGATAGTCTGTTCTATCCTGGGCTGCATCATCTCAATATCCAACTGGCAGCCTATGGCTCCGACTACTTCATTGAGCCGCTTGTTTAGAATGGGTACGCAAAGCCTGACGCAATAGATTTCCTTTCCCGACAGGGTAAAGGGAGCAGGGTCGCTCATCTCGATCGTTTTGGCGTCAGGTCCGTTCAAATGCATCATTACCTCATTAACGACGGCGCTGGTTTGGGGCTCTATCTTTCCGGTTTCCTTTCCCAGAGCAAAAGCGAACTGCCCCGTGGGGGTCGAACCTATTCTGCCTATATTACGCGCGTCCTGCCCGTCAATGGCATCGGGCTTCCAGATGGTAAACATGCGGACAAAATCGGGCATATCCTCAAAAACAGACACCATCAAGGTTTCAAACTGCTGACGCCGCTCCGCTACCGGAATGTTTTCATAGTAATTAAATTCATTGGATAAGGTTTGCAGTACCTGAAGATAGCCGTTTACCCTGCCGTCCCAGTACTGTGCGCGCTGACGGGCCAGATACATGGTTTTCTGTTTGGCAAGACCCATAGTTATATCGGTTGCCCGACCCAACTGAACTAGGGCAATGGTGCCCGCTCCGATCACCATAATAACGATCATCATAATGCTCAGTTTAATTTTAATTTTCATTTAATAACTCTCCTTTTTAGGTACATTTTTATCAGCATATATCTTTTAACCGCTGTGCGACTTCGTCTATTTCCGATATAACGATCTTTTCTTTCAGCCATACCACCAAATCGGCATCTTCCTCGTAATCGGACTTATTCAGTTCCACCATAACCTCATCAATACCGCTCATGTCGTAGCTCTCACAGCATTGCCGAAGCTTCGCAAGAAGTTTGCGGTCGGGAGCTTCCATGCGCGTTTTTACGTTTTGAAAGTCATACTGCTCCAGCCACGCTTTTACATTGGCTACAATAACTTCCGTATTGGCAATGAGTTTGTCGTTCTTTGCTAAAACTCCCTGCAAGTCGCCGGCTCTGGACAGATTTTCCAGTTCCAAAGCCGCCGCTCGTATCTCTTCCGCTCCTATACCGGCGCTCGTTCCCTTTAATCCGTGTACGGTAATAACATAACTTTGCAAATTCTCCGCCGAAACATTGCGAAGCTTTTCCAAAGCTCCCGGCGTGTTGGCAATGTAAGAGCGCAGCAAGGGCAGATAAATATCCGTATCGCCTACATAAAGGGAAAGCCCCTTTTTCGTATCCACTCCCGGTATTTCTATTGCTATTTCTTTTTCTTCAGAAACTTCTGACGGTTTTGATTCCGGCGCGCCGGGAACATCAAGGCTTTCACGGTTTTTATTATATACCCATTTCCTGAGTATTGCATCCATTTCCATTACATCAATCGGTTTAGTTATAAAATCCTGAAAACCGTGCGCGTAGAACATCTTGTCGGTTCCATATATGGCATTGGCGGTCAGGGCGATAATCGGAACCTTTTTCGCGTATTCCGTGCCTATTGCGCGAATCTTGTCCGCTGTTTCTATACCGTCCATTCCCGGCATCATGTGATCCATGAATATCACATCGTAAACCGGAGTCCCGGCGCTTACTCTGTCAATCGCGGCTTGCCCGCTGTTTAAAACATCAACCTGCATTTTGTATTTGCGCAAGATACCCGACGCTACGTCCAGATTGGTCTGCATATCGTCTACAACAAGCACTTTGGCGTAGTCCAAATTGACTCTTACCAGTTTTTGGGTAACAATGCGTTTGTTATCGGTATAACTAAAGTTACGGAGTTTTTCCGAGATATCCGCTCCAAGAACCGTATCTACGACAAATCCCTGCTTAAGGCGGAAACTGAATGTTGAGCCTTTACCTCTCTCGCTTTCCACATTGATTTGCCCTTCCATCATCTCTACCAGTTTTTTGGTAATAGCCAGTCCCAATCCCGTGCCCTCAATGTGGCGGTTGGCTTTGTCGTCGACCTGATAATAATCAGAGAAAAGATGTTTAATATTATCTTTGGTCATACCCATGCCTGTATCGCTGACGGCAAAATCCACCCACACCGAATCGCCTTCACGAGCGGAACGTACTTTTAATACGATGTGTCCCTGCTGGCTGTATTTAATTGCGTTTGTTAGAAGATTGGTTAATACCTGCTTTATACGAAGATCATCGCCGAACATTCTATTCGGCAGATCATCGGTAATGTCAAGATGGAATTGTATAGGTTTTTCCCCGATACGGGTAACAGTAAGGGTAATGATATCGTTCAGAAGGCTGGACGTGTAATACTCAACCGGCGACAATGTGAGTTTGCCCGACTCGATTTTGGAGAAATCAAGAATATCGTTTACTATGCTTAAAAGCGTCGTACCTGCGTTATTTATCTTTACCATGTTATCTGTAAGGTGTTTGTCCGGATGTTCATCTTCCAGTATTAAATTGGTAAGCCCGATAACCACATTGAGCGGCGTCCGCAGTTCATGACTCATATTGGCAAGGAAGGTGCTTTTCGCGCGGTTTGCGTTTTCCGCCGCTTCTCTGGCTTGCGCCAATTCCATTTCCCGCTTTTTTCTTTCATGCAGGTCGTATTGATATCCCAACACCACATACTTGCCTTTATACATAGCGCGTACCAGCGTAACTTCATTGTGGATATACTCTCCCGAAGATGTACAATGCACCCATTCAAATACCAGTTTTTCGCCGTTTAACGCCCGCTTAACCAACTCATTTGCCTTATCCATGGAATTTATCCCGTCGTTCTGGTATTCAGGCGAAAATTCGTTGAAATGTCCGATGTAGTATTTTTTTGTAGTCTTTAATAATTGCGCAAGAGAATCATTACAGCCGATAACTCTGATGTTCTCGTCAAAAAGGGTAAAACCAATCGGCGCAGCGTCAAGAACGGTGCTGTTAAAATTGTTAGTGTCAGCTATTTCACGTTCCATGTCGGCGTGTATGACGGTGTTTGCGCACATAAACGCCGCCGAACGCATCATTTCAATAAAATCATCTTCAAAAAAACGCTCGTTATGGAGGTCTTCAAGAAGCGCAAATCCCCAAAAAGTATTGAAAAATAACAAAGGCTTGATAAGAACCGATACACAGCCGAATGATTTTAAAAGAGCCGCTTCGGGCAGAAGCCTTGCCGGACTGTTAATTATATTGTCTGCCGCTAAAAGGCTTTCCCACCGGGGCGCAATCTTTGCGTAACTCATATCCTCAAGCTCTTTTAACGGTACGGTTGTACCGCCTGATTCTCTGTCCCAACGGAATATTTGCTTTCCGTACAGGCCGTCTGGCTTTTTTGTATTGCGCCAAATGGAAAACCTGTCCAGATTAAACGTATCGGCAATTTCTCTGATACCGGCCGTCATGGTATCCTCAAAAGTCCCTTTCTTTTGCGAAAGAAATATGATAGCGGCTCTGTTAAGAGCGGCTTCCATTTCCGCGCGTTGTCTCATTTCTTCTTTGATAATTGCGTTTGTGAATACATACGCCGCCGAATAAAGTAAATCCAAGCAGTCTTCGTCAAAATATCTGTTGTTGGCGCGGTCGTGAAAACTGACATTGCCCCAAAATGTCCCATGTATAATGATTGGTAATATCAATATTGATTTTACGCCGTAGGGGCGCAAAAAAGCCGCTTCATCTTCGGAATAATCGCTTTCTTTAAGCCGTACACAGCCGCCCCGTGATGTTATCGAAATCCATTTTTCTATAACCGGATAATCAGGCAAAACTTTAAGCTCTTCCGCAATAGG
>Ga0268262_10000330_pt1 | contig 63689 bp, 62 predicted proteins | sample TergutNc150P3_FD_190354 | JGI IMG/M metagenome (GOLD analysis project Ga0268262, IMG submission 190354) | Nasutitermes corniger P3 segment gut microbial community from laboratory colony in Florida, USA - Nc150 P3 (SPAdes) (version 2) | ecosystem: Host-associated > Arthropoda: Insects >... | reverse complement strand
GGATCTCGAAAAAGTGGACAATGCCGATTAGGAATTGGGCTGGGGCGTTAAACCAGTTTGCGCTCATTTACGGGGACAGGGTCCCGTTATGATATTTTGCGTTTTACACAAAAAATGTTACGGGCTCACTGAAGATAATAAAACCTTTCGGTCGTTGACATGGTTCACACGGGAACCTCTTTATTCTTTGATTAAAAATTTCCCCGATTATATAGAATTTTGCAAATGGGCTGACACTCTAAATAAGGAAATGCCCGCATCTGCGTCAAAAGATAATACCTTTGGCTTTCTGGAAGCCTTCAGTCCCGAGCAGCTTGTCCCGCTACTGATAAATGAAGCCCCTGTCATAACGGCCACGATTCTTTCACGCCTTCCGCCCAATGTTTCCGCAGAAACATTGGGGAAATTCCCTCCCGATCTTAAGACGGAGATTCTCAAACACATAGCCCGCAAAAGCGAAGTTTTTCCGGAAGTGTTGGAACGCGTTGCCGCCGTGTTGCGTGAAAAGTCCGTCTTGTAGCCGCACAACTGCAATAAGGCTGTATTAAAGGAAAAACTATGCTCAATTATTATTTATCATCATTTATTGCCGCTAACAGCTCATCTATCTCTTCCTGTGAAAACACTCCTGATCCTTTGTACTCATTATTATTTAGGGTATGTTCATCAATTTTCTTTTTCTTAAAAATTCCTATTTCATATGATTTATTTTTATACCAAATTTTTATCTCCCACCAATAATTTTTTATAAAATTAAAAGTATGTTTTAATTTGTATAGTATTCTGGGTATCCTTCTTGCATCAACTGGAGATAATAATTCATCAATTTCCTTTTGCGATAGTACATTTGGTCTCTTTCTAATGCTAATACTAAACTTTTTACGCTTTTCAAATTTTATATATTTTTTAAGCAGTTTTTTCCCCATTTTTGCCAGTATTTCATCCCGCTTTTTTGAGCTAATGCTACAGGTTGTGTCCATGTTTCCAATTATTTCAGTGAATTCAATATTAAGAGCTTCTTTGCAGAATGATAATGCGTTTTTCTTATTATCCAATAATTCCATATTAATCATCCATAATAATATAATATAAACGGAGATAGGTCATGGAATGACAGATCGATATAAAACCTTTAACGCTTGACGGGAGCTTGCTTAACGGGGGCTTTCTGAGCGCCATCAACCTTGCTGTCTACAGTGTTGAGTATGGCTGACAGTTTGTCTTTTTCGATCAGATCTATCAGCCTTGCTTCGGTGTAGCGGCGGGCTTCTTCGGAAAAGACCCCGACAGTAACGCAGATGCCTTTTCCGGCTTTTACCTCTTTCAGGTGGGAATGAAAGTCCCTGACAATAAGCTCCCCTATGGAACCCTGGGTGCGTATAAAACGGAACATAATAACATCCGACCACTTTGGCGTATCGACTTCCGCGAGTATATCAGCCCATTCATTTTTGTTTACCGAAATATTGGAGATTTTTATCTTTGCCTTGGGAAAGTATCCTATAACGATCTTTCTACAAAGGGCGACAAAATCCCCGGAAGGGGCCATGAGGAATATTTGGAGGTTTTTATTGGCGTTAAGCTCCTGGTATTTCCCGATTAACGCGGCGGTATCTTTATAAGTCGGGTTTTCCGCCATGATGCTTCTAAGCAAGGGAAGAGCCTTGGCAATATCGCTGTTCTTTATATAGCATTGGGCCAGCCTGTAGCGAAGCTCCACCTTTACGTCGGGTTTGATATTCTCATGGCGAAGGCCAAGTTCAAAATCCTGTATGGCTTTATCAATTTGGCGTACCTCGCTGTTAATTATGCCGCATGTAAGGCAGGCGCTGGCTCCCATTGCCGGATCGCCCCGCAAATGGGTAAAAACGCGCAAAGCCTGCTCGGTCTGGTTTGCCTCGTAGTAACATTCCGCCAGGGTAAAAAGGGATTCCTTGTCGTCAGGCGCAAGGTCAATGGCCTTGCGAATGTAAGTCATGGCCTCTTTGTTCTTTTTAATCCTGAAGTAAGCGTGTCCCAGGGTCCTGAGACAAGCGGCATTGTCCGGATCCTGGATTCTCGCCTGATTAAGAAGCTGGATTGCTTTTTCGTAGTTTTTCTTTTGAAACTCCAGGACCCCAAGATTGTAGGACGCTTCAAAACTGTTTGGATTCATGCTTTTGGCCACATAAAGGCCCTTAAAGGCATCGTCGGTAAGCCCCAACTTCATTGCCGACATACCCCAGCGCAGGTTGGCCTCAAATTCACTGGGGGCCTGGTTGCCAAGATCAGCCAGTGTTTGATAGGTTTTATACGCCTGATCCCAGGTTTCTTCCCTGTAATACAGGTCTCCCAGCTCCGAGAGGGCCTGAGGGTCACGGGGGTTTTGGTCCAGCCGTTTTTTTGTGCTTCTTAGTATCGCGTCCCGGCCTTTTGTAGTTTTAGAGCCCCCCCCCTTTGTTCGGTTGAGGAATGTTATAAATAAGAATACGATGAGGGCAATTCCTACTATCGCCATTAATACAGGAATCAGGAAATCCATATGATTATTATCGGTTATATTACGATTTTATTCAATTTGATTCAATTCTATTTGATTGACAAAGCAATCGGTGGCGTTTAGAATAATTAATATGACCCCTGTTTTCAAGGAGTAAAACCGGTGGCTTCGACTATAGGTATTAAAATCGCAAATGGCGAGTTTTACTCAATCGTTGAGGAAAATTCCCAGGTAAAAAAACGGTTAGTTTTGACTACCGTCCATGACAACCAGCAAAGCGTGCAAATTGATCTTTACAGAAGTACCGCTGGTAGCATGGCCGATGCCTTTTATATTGGCAGCCTGGTTTTGGAAAATATAAAGCCTCGGTCAAAGGGTGAACCTTCGATAGAACTTGTCATTTCCTCCGCATCAAACGGGAACATTTCGGCGAACGCGGTAGATCTGGACGCTTCCGGAGGGCGGCAGACCCTGAATGTATCCCTTAAGTCCATGGAGGATAACCTGGGCGCGGACATTCCCGATTTTGAATTTGATAATAGCGAAAGTGCGCCCAAAGGGCTCTATGAAGATACTGATGAATCCCATGATGAAAAAAAGAAAAAAAAGTCTCCCTGGCTTTTAGTGGCTTTAGCCGCCCTTCTTCTGGTTGCCGCCGGGCTTTTGGTTTGGCTCTTTTTTTTTCGGGGATACAACCCTATAACCTCTCTTTTTAAGCCTGCGGCCCCTGTATCGCGAAGCCAACCGGCGGAAACTACCCCGGCAGCGCAATCTACGCCTCAACCGGAAGCGGCACAGCCAGCAGTTGAGCCTTCCGCCCCGGCGGCACAATCCGCGCCTCAACCGGAGGCTTCGCAGCCGGCTCAGCCAGTTGCCGCCCCGGCAGCCCAAAGCACCCCACCGCCTGTAATTCAATCTCCTGCCCAAGCGCCGGCCACTGCCGCTTCACCTAACCGGCAACGTCCCCCTGCCCCGGTAGCTTCCTATAACGTTCCTGCGGTAATACCCAAGGAGGGCGTTCCTTACAAATTACGCTACGGCGATACTCTCTGGGCTATTGCTGACGCTTTTTACCGCAATCCATGGCTTTATCCCCGTATTGCCCGATTCAATAACATACGCAACCCGGATCTTATAATTTCGGGAACCACTATCATTGTTCCGCCAAAAAATTAACGGGATTAGCCGTATCTTTTTGCGCCGCTTTATGCGAAGCTTCTTTTTGTTCTTTTTTCCCGTATTTCTCCTTTCATGTATCGGGACAAGCAAGGTCCTGGGTATTTCCCGGGATGAGGCTGCGGTTCTACTGAAAGAGGGAGATACCAGTTTTATCCGCCAAACGCAATTGCCGGAGAATTTTTCCGAGGCCGAGTCCCGGCTAAAGCAGTTGAGCGCTATTCACAACGCGGCTCCCTTCTATGCGGGGCTGCTAATAGGCAGCGAAAGGGAACCGCCAGCTGCGAGTGCTTCCAATAACCTTGACAAGCTTCTCTTTTGCGCCGCTCTGGAAAGCCCTTCGCTCCCGACAAGGCGTGAAGCGGTATTGAAACTAATCCCGTTGATTCTTGAAAGCGATAACGGGAAAGAGGTTCAGAATATCTACTCTTTTTTGGATACGCCAAAATTTAAAGAAAGCGCGGAAATCCCCGCGCTTCTTGCCGCCTGCCTTTACAGGCTTGGCCGTTACGATGAAGCGGCAAAAATTGATTTGACACAGCCAGTTTCGGCAAAACTGGCCGAATGGAGCAGGGCACTTTCGCTTTTTATGTCGATACGCGCTTTTTCCGGCGCTTCTTCCACGGATAATTTCAGGGAAAAGAAAATTGGGATAACCTCATTTCTTTTTGGAAATCTTTCGGATGATGTCCGCCGCTGGGCCAATAAGGAGGCGCTTTCTTTAGCAGGGCTTTTGGAAAGCGAGGAACTGGCGATCCTTTCTACAAGGCCCATGCAGGGAAACTACGGCGTTGCGCTGTTAAAACTGCGCCCTGCCTTGTCTGACGGAGGGAGCCTTTTTTTCCGCTGCCCTGATTTATTGGCGGATTTGGGCAGGGCTTACCAGTATACCCTTTCGCTCCGGGAGGAAGGGGCAAAGCTCTTCAAAAACTGGGCGGCGCTTCTTGACGGGCAGAATAGCGTTGACGAGTACAAAGAGCTGGGAATTTACCTAGGAACCCTGGACGGCGAAACCATAAAAGGGCAAAAGTACCTTGTCAATTTCTATGCGGGAAGAATCGAACGGGCAAAGGCACAATACGCCGAATCGACAGAATATTTTAAACGGGCACTGGAATTTGCGCCTGACGAATTGCAGTCCGATGCCTGCCATTGGTACATGCTGATGAACGCCCTTGCCGGAAGCCCCGCAGCCGCAATGCGGCAGGCTTTGGCAACCATGAGCCAATGGAACGATGTAAATTATTTTTCCGATATTTTGGACAGCCTGTCCTGTTATTTTGTCGGTAGGCGGCAGTGGGGCAATATGCTGGAATTATTCACCGGCCTTGAAAAAGTTGGCCCAGGCAACTCCCTTGCCCAATACGCCTGGATAATTGGCAGGGCAGTACAGGAAGGGTATGTAAAAACGGAGCGCAACGCAGGAAGTTTTTTCAGAATTGCCCTTGAAAAAGGAAAGAATTCGCTTTACTACCGGGCTATGGCGGCTTCCGCCCTGGGAGTTTCTTTCAATTTTGATGAAGGCCAATCTTCTGCAGAAACACCGGAAGGTTCAGAGCCAGGTTCCGAGCTGGAATTCTTTTTGGGCTTTTTTGAATTTGGCGCGTCTTCATTCGCCCTTCCGTACATACAGGCGGTTGAGAAAGATCTTTCCCCTCCCGAGCTCAGGAAAGTTGCTGAAGCCCTCGCCGCTTCCGGTCGCTGGAAGGATACCCTTGATTTTGTTTCCAGGTATATAAGCCGAAAGGGTTTTGAATTGGCCCGGCAGGACCTTTTTCTGTTTCACCCCCAGCCTTTTAAGGAGCTGATAGAAAAATATGCAAGCGAAGCGGGACTTGGGGCGGAAACGCTCTACGGCCTTATCCGCACAGAAAGCTACTTTGTAAGCGATGCCGTTTCCCGTTCCGGCGCTGTTGGCCTTGTCCAGCTCATGGCTCCCACTGCCGAAGATATGGCCAACCGGATTGCCCGGAGCGGCGGGCCGGATTACCGCAATCCGGCGATTAACCTGAAAGACCCGGAAACAAGTATTCACATCGGCTCTTATTACCTTCGTTACCTTATCGGGCAAATGGGAAACCCCATGCTGGCCCTTCTGGCGTATAACGGCGGCATGGGCAGGGTACGGCGCTGGCTTGCTGCGGACAGGCAGCAGGCAGGCGGCGCTCTTCCTTACGATCTTTTTCTTGAAAGCATAGATATCAGCGAAACCAGGGATTACGGGCGGCAGGTTTTATCCGCCGCTTCTGTCTACGGCTATCTTTATTACGGGACAAGCATGGAAAAAGTCGCAGCGGATATTTACCGGTAACGTTAGCCAGAGCTCAAGGGATTGCGCTTATTTTCCCGCCAAGCGACGAGAGCCTTGCCACGATATTTTCATAACCCCGCTCTATTTGGTACACATTGTCGATCCTGCTTTTGCCTTCGGCGGTCATTGCGGCTATCACCATAGCCATACCTGCACGTACGTCCGGGCTTTGGAGTTCCGAACCTGTCAGGCGGGTGGGGCCGGACACTACGGCGCGGTGGGGATCGCATAGCACGATACGCGCGCCCATGCCTATAAGTTTGTCCACAAAAAACATTCGCGATTCAAACATCTTTTCGTGGATTAAAACTGTTCCCTTAACTTGCGTCGCGACAACGGTAACGATGCTGGTCAAGTCGGGTGGAAACCCTGGCCATGGGGCGTCGTCAATTTTTGGGATCATACCCCCGAGGTCGCAGTTCACTTCGAGGGCCTGTCCGGAAGGCACGTGAAGGGTATTGCCTTCGTGTTCCCACACTATCCCCAGTTTGCCGAAAGCAGTTTTAGCGGGCCTGAGATCGGAAGGCCTCGTGCCTTCGATATAAAGTTCCCCGCCTGTGGCAGCCGCAAGGCCGATAAATGAACCAACTTCCATAAAGTCTGCGCCTATCGTAAATTTGCAGCCGCGAAGTTTTTCAGCTCCATGTATTGTGAGGATGTTGGAGCCTATTCCTTCAATGCGGGCTCCCATGGCGCAGAGCATACGGCAGAGATCCTGCACATGAGGTTCGCTTGCGGCGTTGGTCAGGATGGTTTCGCCATTCGCCAGCACCGCTGCCATGACGGCGTTTTCCGTAGCTGTTACCGACGCCTCGTCCAGAAAAATATCCGCGCCTTTAAGGCCGGAACTGCTGAATACAAAAGTGTCCTTTACCTCCACTTGCGCTCCAAGCTCGGTGAGGGCGAGGAAGTGGGTGTCCAGGCGGCGGCGGCCTATTACATCCCCGCCGGGAGGAGGCAGCACCACCCTGCCGGTTCTCGCCAGGAGGGGGCCGGCGAAAAGGATGGATGCCCTTATTTTCACAGCATACTCCGCCGGAATTTCCGAAGAACTAATGTTCCCTGTGCTTAGCCGCCAGGTATTCGGCCCAAGGGATTCAGCTTTGCCGCCGAGGGAGCGGTACACGGCAAGCATTACCTGAACGTCTTCAATGTCGGGAATATTTCGCAGGATTATTGGATCATCAGTTAAAAGGGCAGCGGCAATGCAGGGCAGGGCGGCGTTTTTGTTGCCGCTGGCCTTTATCGTACCGCTTATTGGATATCCGCCCTCGATAAGGTACTTGTTCATAGTTTGACTGTAACGGCATGAGGCTTCAGCGTCTAGATTATTATGATAGGTACTGCTTCCAGGCTTGTGGAAAAGCTGTTAAACTTAAATAATCAGGAGTAGATGCATGGAAAAAACTCAAACGCCTTGAAAAAATGCGAAAATACGCCGATTTACACGGTGATAAACGTGCATTTATAGGTGCGGTAGCGGGTGTTGTAGTAACTGATATAGAAAGAAAGCACGCATTGGATCAAGGTTTCTATTTAATCGAACCATCAGGACAAGATCTTAGTATTACCCCATCAAGCGACAAACCGAAGGAATGGTGAGGATGAAAGCATAATGGGACTTATACATACAGGTAATGAATCCTAGAACATCCAGCCAATACCGACTTTAGCGAGAAAGCCGTGGCTGAGTTTTACGCCAAAATAATCAGCCCCGCCGACAGGAAAAGCAGCGCCGTAAAGTGCATGTCCGCGCAGAAAAAAATTATCTGCGAAGAAAAAATCCAAACCCAGGCCGGCTCTTGCCCATATATCATGCCACCATTCGGCGTTACTATCCACGGTATACTCAAAGTCAGCTCCGATTGTCGGAAATAGCACGAATTTTTCAGAAAGGTTGAATGGGCGTTTCAGATAAAGGCCAACCTGAAAGGCAAAGGTTTCAAAAAGCTGGGTTTCTTCATTAGTCCATTTTTCTCCATCTATATTCATGGTGGGATTTTTCAATAATGCTCCTATATTTAATTCAAAATATCTTGCACCGAAAAAAACAAAACCGCCAAAGCCGTTACGAGTCATTGCCCAGTTGGAAGGCGATTTAGTTTCGCCGGTAAATCCTTTCCAGTCCAGGGTTCCGAATGTATTGGTAAAATTATACATAGCGCCTACGCCAATGGCCATATCCTGAGCAAAAGCCGTGGTTCCCATTACCAGGAGAAACAAAACAAATCCTATAACTTTTTTCATTTAACTTGCCTCCATAAGCTAAAATGATTCTGCGGTTGTAAACAATATCGCCGCAGTTTGGACATCCAGGACTCTGGTTCTGAACCGTCTTAGGGCACCGCTTCCGCCAATGCTCCCGGTGATCACCGTGGAGGCCCCAAGCTGTTTCCCAAGGCTTACTGCCGAGTTGTCATCCACGTCCCCTGAATACTGGAAATTTATTTCGGCGTTTAATAGGTCCAATCTTTCCCTTTCAACCACCGTGAATTTTTTTGCGCTTACCAGCATATGGATTAGTTCGTCGATGACAAAATCAGAAGGAAGGCCGGGGTCGGCGCTGGAAATGCTCAATACCGCCAGGATGGTGTTTCTTGGTAACTCCGCTATTATTTCATCCGCAGTTCTATTGAGAGCGTCCATTATCGCGTGATCAAGCGTTGGAGCCACAGCATCAAGAGGAAAGGTACTCTGAATAACCAGACTTACCATACCTCCGTACCGCCAGGTCATTCCAACAGTTATGCGGTTTGAATTGGAATTCACGGCAATGCGCTTTTTGCTGCCTATGCTCCAATTGTTCCTGCTCCATGTTGTCTCCGCCGCTTCCAGGGTGTAATTCCCGTTATTAACAATTATCTTTTCGCTTGTTTTTGGGGACAGGTGAGCGACAGTAATGCCGTTCACCCATACCAGGATATCCTTTTCGCTGTTTTCCGCGTTGATAATTATCTCCGCCTGCCTTGGCCCGGCTGTCGCATTGGGATCGTTGTGCGCAACTAACCGCGCCTGGGCACAGAGGTTTGAGGCCAGAATCAAGCCAAATAGTAAAACAAAGGAAGCCCTTTCTGTCCTTTTATGCCTTGGCAGGTATGGGCGATTACTATTGCTTTTCATCTCGGCTCCTATTGCACAAGCTCCCTTTTTTGCCTTATCTGCCTATTGTTTGGTAAAATTGTCAGAACTACCACTGTGATATGTCATTCGTAATGAATTCGGACCTGTTATTTCAGCAATATAAGGCCAGGAAGTCAACCCACCATCATATGACAATGTTATTGTTGCCCGGTTTCCGGAATAGGTATAACTGCCCGTGCCAGGGTCATGGCTACCATAATAATGGGTAGCGGAATGATCAGTAAAAACGAATGTATCATGTGAATCTGACACATTGCGCCATGTGCCAATAAATGGATTGCTTACAGGTGGTGGCTCTGTAGGAGTTGAAGTAAATTCCTGCTGATAAGCGCTGGACAAGGGGCCTTCGCCGGTGGCGTTGACAGCCTGCACCTGGTAGTAATAGGTATGTCCTTTATCCAAAGCGTCGTTATCTTCCCAGGAAGTAGCTGGCGCCGTAACAATTGCATAATACTTCATTTTGTTGTCATTCGGCTCGCCATAATACACCCTGTAGCTTGTCGCTCCGGTTACTGCGTTCCAGGAAATCCGAATGCGCCCTGTGGAAAGCACGGCTGTAGTTACCCCTGTCGGTGCGCTCAGGCTTTGGTTTGTAACAGGCGGGCCGTCGCTCCCAACGTTTCCGTCAGCCTTGTAGCCGCGGCGCATTTTAACGTTGCTCACATCGGGGTTACATCCAGCCAGAACTACTATAAGGGCTAAAATCGCTGTTCCAAATATTTTTGCCTTTGCCATGTGCATGAAATTCTCCTTGTGTGGCATTATAAGCCAATAAATTTCTTTTATCAAGCCATTAGATGAATTTGTCGCTGTCAGGGTTAATCAGGACGATATAAACGCCCGTTTTTGCCATATAAATGACGATTTTTAGTAAAAAACCGAAGCAATTCCCATCCCGGTGCAGTATATAGTTGCTGCTTTCCAGCTTGTGGAAAAGCTGCTAAACTTAACAAGGACAGGAGTATAGAAATGGGAACTACTTATGCGGAAATTACCCTAACAAATTCACTTGATGCGTGGAAAGCCAGGGAAGGACTAATCGAAGAAGGGGATGTTCGTTCAGTCACTGTTCAGGCGGTGGTAGATACCGGAGCAATGTCGCTGGTCATCAACCAAGAGCTTCAGCAAAAGCTGGGGTTAAAAACAATAAAAAGGAAATTTGCTCAGATCGCCAACGGACAACGGGTACCCTGCGAAGAGACAGATCCTGTTGATATCATCTGGAAAGACAGGGATATTTCACTTCGCGCAGTGGTTATTCCGGGGGCTAAGTCCGTTCTTTTAGGCGCAATACCCCTTGAAAACCTGGATGTCATGGTAAACCCTGTAACTCAGGAACTTGTAGGGATCCACGGTAAGGATGTGGAGTATTTTGCCTTTTAATTATTAGAGAGGCAGGAGTTGAAGCATGGAAGCAACACAAATACCTAATCCCCCCAGTTTTGAGACTGTGTGGGCGGCTTTAATGGAAGACCGCGAGCGTTTGAAAGAAACTGAACGGATTCTCAAAGAAAGTGCTGAACGGTATGAACGGGAGAGGAGAAAAAGCGAAAGGGATTTCAATAGAAGACTTGGGAAATATATCAATCTTTTTGGAGAAGTTACTGAATATACGATGGCGCCAAAGCTACGTAAAAAATTTTTAGAGTTTGGGTTCATTTTTCCCAAAGCAGAACGAAATGTCAGTATCAGGGATTATGTTAATAATATTTTCCTTGAAATTGACGTTATGCTGGAAAATGGCGACAATGCCATGCTGGTTGAAATTAAAACCAAACTTACAGTTGATCGTATAAATGACCATATAGAACGCCTTGAAAGAATGCGACAATACGCCGATTTACGCGGCGACAAACGTACATTTTTAGGTGCGGTCGCGGGCGTTGTGGTAACTGATAAGGAAATAAAATACGCGTTGGATCAAGGTTTTTATTTAATAGAACCATCAGGACAAGACCTTAGTATTACCCCGCCAAACGGCAAACCGAAGGAATGGTAAGAAGAAATGATGGTTGCCATATCCTGGTGAGCGATGCCATTTTCTTATTTAATTGAGAATAATGTTCTAATTACGTCCTTGATATTTTGAAATGAAGAAAAGCCCTCGGACGCCAGGTTATCTTCGCAAGGCTCTTCGTTGTGGAGCGGCGGGCCGATGAAAGCGGTGAAACCAAGGTTCCGGGCGGTTCTGCCCCTCGCGCTTAGGCGGCGTATGGGCCTGACTTCCCCCGCCAGGGAGAGTTCCCCGGCTATCGCGGTTTTAGCGGGGAGCGGTATGCCTGTCCTTGCGGAATACAAGACGCAGGCCAGGGCAAGCTCCACGCCCACTTCGTTTATGCGGATGCCGCCCGCCACGTTTACATAAAGGTCCTGATCGGAGAGCCTTAAGCCCAGGTGCTTTTCAAGCACGGCTGCAACCCTGGAAACCCTGGCGCTGTCTATGTGGCCGGAAAAAACCCTGCTTATTGTGCCTTTAGCGGGGACGGCCAGGGCCTGAATTTCTATTAAAAGGGTTCTTGATCCTTCAAGGACAGCTGCTGTTGCTATTCCCGGAGGCAGTTCCCCGTCCCGGCGCACCAAGAAAAGCAGGGAAGGGTCTTCGACTGCCTGAAGCCCCTTTGTGCCCATAGTGAAGATCCCGATCTCGTCCACTGAGCCAAAGCGGTTTTTCGCAGCCCTAAGAAAGCGGGTGTCGCCGTCGTTGGCTGTGGAATCTTCAAAGTAAAGCACCGTGTCTACCATGTGTTCCAGGGATTTTGGCCCTGAAATAACGCCGTCCTTGGTAACATGGGCTGTAAGGAACAGGGCAGCGTCATGCTCCTTTGTCCAGGAGATTAATTCCCAGGAGCAGTGCTTCATCTGGTTTAAAGTGCCTGCGGTAATTCCCAATTCGGCGTTGAAGAGGGTTTGGGCGGAATCCGCCATTACAAGCACCGGCTTTACAGCTTCCAGAATGGCCAGGATGTCGTCCAGGTTCCCGGAGCAGAAAATTTCTATCCTATCTCCTTTTATGCCAAGCCGTTCGGCGCGCATCTTTACCTGCCCGGCGGATTCTTCGCCCGAAATGTAAAGTATGCGGCCTTTTGTTTCCGCCAAAGCCGCCGCCTGCAATAGCAGGGTGGATTTCCCAATCCCCGGCTCGCCTCCCACAAGGATGGCGGATCGTTTCATGACGCCGCCGCCCAGAACCCTGTCGAGTTCCGGGATTCCGCTTTTAACGCGCAAGCCTTCCATTGGGTCCACTGATGAAAGGGGAATGGATATGGGCGGCGCTTTCCCCTCGGTTTTTTCACTTGCCGCTTTTGTCACGGGGGTTTCCGCGAGCGTGTTCCATTCGCCGCATTCGGGGCAGCGGCCCAGCCATTTGGGCTCTTCGTGGCCGCACGATGAGCATCGAAAAACGAAAGCCTTTTGCTTTTTCACAGGATTAGAGTATAGCAAAACGCATTCTATTTTGACCAGAACAAATATTCCTTGCTATTTTTTTTTACCGTATTAATATGTATATTATCTGCGGTGGTTTCACTAATAAGGCCCCAAAAATAATAAAACAGAGGTTTGCTTTAATGAGAAAAAAGAATTGCATTTCAACGGTTATGTCGCTTTTGACTGCGGTTTTAGCCATTGCGATCTTTTGCGGTTTTTTTGCGGGCTGCTCAAAGAAGAAGACGCTGACGCTTTATACCTGGGCCGAAATGTTCCCGCAGGAGATTCTTAACGGCTTTGAGAAAAAGACCGGTTACAGTGTAAACTATGTTTATTTCGATCGCAATGAAACCATGCTGACAAAGCTTGAGGGTACCAAAGGCGGCACTTACGATCTGATTATTGCCGACGACTATATAATTGAAACTGTTATTGAAGAAGGCCTTGCTCAAAAGTTAGACAAAAGCAAGCTGTCGAATTACGGAAACATCAATAAAATATACCAGGGGCAATTTTACGATCCATTTGACGAATATACCATTCCTTATGGCGCGGGAGTCCAGACCATTGTCTATGATCCTGAGCACGTGCGCCTGGATATTTCGGGCTACGAGGATCTTTGGGATCCTTCATTACGTAACAGCATCGGGATAATTGACAGTTACCGGGTCATTAACGGCATGGCCCTTAAAGTTTTGGGGAAAAGCTATAACACTTTGAACCTGGGCGAAATAAGGGCAGCAGGGGAAAAGCTTTTGTCCCTGGCTCCCAACATCCGCCTGATTAAGGATGACGGCCTGCAGGAAGAAATCCTGTCCGGCGAAATCTCCGCAGCGGTAATGTATACCTCGCAGGTTACAATGGCTATGATCGCAAAGCCCGGTTTAAAGATGGTCTTTCCCAAAGAAGGCATCGGCTTCGGCATTATGGCAGCTTTTATTCCGTCGAAAGCCCCCAATTCTGAAGCGGCCTACGCTTTTCTTGACTATATCATGGATCCCAAAAGAGGGGCTGAGTGTTTTGAATTCCTGTGCTACTATAGCACCTATTCAGCTTCGGATCCGTTTATAAGCGCGGGGTACAAGGAATTCCTTACTCTCCCTGTCGGGTTCGATACGAACATGGAGATGATCCAAAACGTAAGCGCGGAGGCGGAAGAAGAGCATTCGCTGGTCTGGACGAGTTTTAAAGCCGTCGCAGGCAAATAGCTGTTTGGTACCAAAAACTTCAGTTTTAAGGAGTTTTCATACCATTATTATTGGAGGAGCATATGCGAAAAATTGTACAAAAGATAAACAACACATGGACGATTGTCAAAAGCCGCCACCCGATTTTCACCGCAGTGTTGATGATTTTGTTCTTCGCAATGCTGTTGGTGTTGACGCTGGCGGGCGTTTTAACCCAAATTGATAAGAACATAAAATATTCCGAAGCGCTTAAAACTATATTTACATATCACACAGGTACATCCGGCGCCAATAATCCCAATAACGCCATCTTTATCGTGCGTTTGATCACTATCATTTCGGGAACCTTGTTGTTTTCAGGTACCATTATTTCAATCATGACTACCTTGATACGTAATTACATTACCAACCGCGACGGGGCAAAGGGGCGGCTGCGCATATCAAACCATTTATTGATTTTATTTTATAACAAGGAAGTCCCGGCGATTTTGGCGGATTTAATGTATAACTCCGACCAAAGAATCATATTGCTGCTCTCCGACACGAAAAAGCAGCAGGTTTTCGACGAGTTAAATGCCGCCATTGCCGAATTGGACGAAAAACCAAAGCACAAAATTAACCTTATCGTTCGCCAGGGCAACCCAGCGAGTTTAAGCGAGTTAAATGATGTCGGCATAGAACGTGCAAGCGGGATTTTGATTATGAACAACAACGCAAGCTCCGGCGGAACAAGTTCCAGCGGAGCAAGCTCCGGCGACGAATCGCGCGAAACAGATTATTTAAGCAGTCTGGATTTGGTTTTAAAATTGGGCAGTTTCAATTTACGCTCAAACGTACCGATAGGGGTAGAAACAAGTACCCAGGAAGCGTCAGAAATTATGAGCTCATTACGCAAAGACATTCTGGGATTGAATGATTTACAAATACAATTTTTTGCCCATCATAAAAAAATCGGGCAATTCATGGCGTTGGCGGTATCCAACCCGGATTTGTGCAATGTGTTGTCGGAACTGTTGTCGTATCGCGGCTGCGAATTTTATCCCATTGACAAAATATCGCGCGATGAATATCTGGAAAACCATTGCGCGGGTATTCCGACTGTGGTGTTCGGCAATAAAATGTATTGCCTTGCCGATGATGAAGCCGCCGCGAGGCGTAAACGCGCATTTCCGTATAAAACCGAGCGAAGGCTGCAAGTGTCCAAGGTTGGTTTGACCAAACGCCCGCTTAAATTATTTGTCATCGGCAAAAACCGCAAATACAAATATTTGGTTGAAGCATTAAAACTGACGCGCCCCGACACGGTTATCAACCATTTCGAAGCCAATGATATTCATAATTTTGTTGATACTGTAGTGAAACAAGGCGACTGCGATTCTGTAGCTGTGGTGTTAAGCGACGATACAGTATCGCCCAAGAATTACGACATGAACGTGTTTTGGACTATTATTGAATTGTCACGCGTGACAAATATCAAAGAACGGCCATTTAAAATATTTGCAGAAATTATTGACCCTAAAAATCAGAAAAGCCTGGAAAATCTGAATATTCAGAATTTCGTCGTTTCTACCCAAATCATTTCGACCTTTTCAAACAAGTTATTGAACGACGCGAATTCCGTTTATTTTTACGAAGAATTGTTCATCATTCCGTCAAATTATTTCGACATCGACGTTTCGTGCGCAAACGAAGTATTTGATATTACGGAAGCTCAAACCTTTTCGTCGTATGCCGAATTTATCCATGCGGGTTATTACGGCACACGCGGGGCGGGGGGTATGGCGATTGTTCCCTTTGGCATTTTTACCGATGAAAAGAATTACGTTTTATTTTGCATCGAATTGGATAAAAAACGCGACTTTGTAGTAAAGCCCAACGATAAAATTATTTACGCCCGTATCAAAAAAGAGTATTAATACCTTTTATTGGTACATTATTATATATGGCCGCGGGTTAAGGCCCATCACTTCTTTCGGGCTTAAAAGAGGGTAGTCGATACCGGCGCCTGGAATGCCGAAATCAAAGAAAAGTTTAAAGGCCTTGACGGGCATATTGGCCGCTTGCGCATTGTAAGCGTAAGCGGCCCTTTTTACGTTAGGGGGGCCGAATCCATCCGCGCAGTGTACCAGGCGGACTCTGCTGAAATTGCTTTCCACTTTCTCGCGGTTGGAGATCATGCGGTAGTTAAACTGATGGATTACCAAAAGCCGCTCGCCGGGAATTTCGTTCTCGATGATGTAGTCTTCCATAATGCGCTGTACCTGGTTTATCTCGCTGGCCGTTACTGTCCCAATTTCTTCCATCGGCTTTGTAGTCCGCCATTCAGGATCAAGGGCGAGGTGGACATTCGGATATTTTAGCCAGCGTAACATTCTTTTTATTGAGTCTTGCGGAGTGTATTTGCCTATCTGGTGATCGATAAAGACAAGCATATCATTTTCCAGGGCAAATTCGATGTATTCCGTCAGCAGGGATTCTCCGATTATGCCTATATCCCCGCCCGGCCACACTGTGCCATAGATGATGTAAAAAGCCTTGAGCACGTTTCTGCCCCCCGCCTTTTGGTACTCGTCAGCGAGGGAGATAAGCTTTTCGTTTAGCTCTTCCTTTGAGTAGCGCCCCAGGATGCCCATGTTTCTTGATCTGGGATGGCCGTAGAAAGCAAGTATGTCGTTGTTCAGCAGAATGGATTCCTGGCTGAAAGATTGGTTTATTATTTCCCCTTCTGTCGCCACCCAGTAAGGCCGCCCCGCGTCAATCGCGTCCAGGGATGAAAGGTGTTCGGTAAAAAAAGCCGCAGGGAAAAGGGGCTTAAATTCTCCGGCGGTATTGGTTTCGCCTGTTACAGGAGGTATGCCGGTAGTTTCCGCGCTCGCGATCAGGGCAGAAAAAAATAGGCCGAGAAAGCATACTTTTCGGAAAAAGCGGGAAAACATGGTCATATATTATCGGCATAAAGGCGCTAAATATTTATTCCAATCGTTATTGACAATTTAATATTCAGGATTGATAGTTTTAGTATGCAGCTTCAGCGGCCATCAATGATTCAATCTCAAAAATTTTCGATGAATCCGCAGCTTTTTCAGTCCATTAAAATGATGGAGCTGCCAATTATCGATTTAAGGGAAAAAATTGAGGAGGAATTGGAGAGAAACCCCGCATTGGAGGTTTTGGAAGATAAAACGACAGTTTCGATTGATGACGAGCCTGATTCCAAAGGAGAGGAATACGAGTATTTTGAAAGCACCTCTGATTCCGGCTATATTACAAGCGGGGGGGAAGCCGCTGCCGATGCAAAGCGGCGTTTTATCGAGGGGGCGCTTTCCCATCCGGAGACCCTCCAGGAGCACCTGCTTTGGCAGCTCAGGCTTGAAAGCGTCGATGAGGAAGTCAGGCGTGTTGCTGAACTGCTCATCCAGAATCTGGATGAGGACGGGTTTCACAAAGAGCCTGTCGGGCTTCTATTAAAAAACGAGGAGCCGGACATTATTGAAACGGCGCTTAAAGTGGTTCGCTCGCTGGATCCGGCGGGAACCTGCACTTCCGATTACAAAGAATCCCTTGAGGTGCAGCTTAGCCTGCTTCCGGAAGTGCCAAAAGGCGCAATGGAAGCCCTTTCGCATCTGGAGCTTCTTGAAAAGGGCAATACAGCCGAAGCCGCAAAACGGATGGGCTGTACCGAAGAGGAGCTCTCCCGCATTTTTGAAGTTTTAAAGGAGCTTTCGCCTTTTCCTGGGAGGTTTTATTTCAGCGGAGAAACCCGTTATGTTGTGCCTGATATTCAGGTCGTAAAAAAGGAAGGGGAGTTTGTCATTATCCTGAATGAGGAAGAAATTCCTGTTTTGGGGATAAACCCGTTTTTTATGAAGGTTGCCGCGAAGCCAAGTGCAGAAGAAAGGAATAAAGAGGAAGATAAACCGGCCAGGGACTTTGTAAGGGAAAACATCAGGGAAGCCAGGTGGTTTATCAATTCAATTAACCAGAGGAACCACACCCTGTTAAAGGTCGCAAGGGCGATTGTTGAATTCCAGCGCGCTTTTTTTATGGAGGGTCCAAAACACATATCCCCGCTTACCCTCAGGGATATTTCCGAGGAAATCGGCCTACACGAAACAACCGTGTCCCGCGCTGCCAACGGCAAGTATATGCAGACGGAATGGGGCATTTTTGAACTGCGCCACTTTTTTACCAATTCAATTACCGGAACCGGGTCAGGAGGTTCCAGGTATTCAAAGAAGGGGGTAAAGGAGATAATAAAGGATATATTGGAATCCGACGAAACTCGCCTTTCGGACAAGGACATCGTGGAGCTTCTGCAAGAGAAGGGTATTACCCTGGCGCGAAGGACGGTGGCCAAGTACAGGAACGAGCTGGATTTGGGTTCATCCTATGAGCGATAATTTTATTTATGGAGGTAAATATGAACACAGAAATTAAAGCGGTACACTTTACAATGGGAAACGATGCGAGGGAGTATATTGAGAAAAAAATAAATCGTATCCACAACCCCGAAAAAATGATTGTGGATCTGCTCTTTACCATTACCAGAGACAAAGACTTTTCCGCCGAGGTAACAGTTAATTTTAGCTGGGGACATACGATTCATCTTAAAGAAAATGATTTTGAGCTTAATCCGGCTATCGACAAGTTAATGGACAAGCTGGACGCGAAGATAGCGAAAGAGAAGGAAAAAGTTAAGGAAAAACGCTGATTTTCTCCTAATGATAGTTCTTGGCATTGAAACCTCCTGCGACGAGTGCGCCGCAGCTGTGGTGGAGGACGGGAAAAGAATACTCTCCAACGTTGTGGCTACGCAAATCCCCTTTCACGCGGCTTATAACGGCGTGGTGCCGGAGATTGCCTCAAGGAAGCACACTGAATGGATAGTCCGCGTGGTAGAGGAAGCTCTTGATAAGGCTCAGGTAAAAGTTAGCGGTGTGGATGCTGTTGCCGCTACCGCCCATCCGGGGCTTTTGGGTTCTTTGCTCGTTGGTTTGAGTTTCGCCAAAGCTTTTGCGTGGGCAAGGGAGATTCCATTCATCGCTGTTGATCATATGCTTGCCCACCTTTACGCGCCCCGGCTTGAAAGCACGGATATCGAATATCCTTTTCTGGGACTGCTTGTTTCCGGAGGGCATAGCATTATTTGCCGCGCCGACAATTTTGACGACATTACCGTTCTGGGAGCGACAATTGATGACGCTGTTGGTGAGGCTTTTGACAAAGTTTCCAAGCATTACGGTTTTGGCTATCCGGGCGGGGCGGTAATCGATAAGCTCGCCAAATCCGGAGACAGCGGGGCTTTTAATTTTCCCCTGCCCAATTTATACAAGGGAGATCATCGCTACGATTTTTCTTACTCGGGGCTTAAGACAGCGGTGATTAACCAGCTCGACAAATTTCGCGTAGGGCCTCTAAAAACCGGAGGTAACAGTCCCGCCGATATAGCCGCCGCTTTTCAGAAAACTGCAGTGGCGATTTTATTGCGCAGCCTTTTTAACGCGGCTGAAGATACCGGCCTTAAAAAGATCGTCGCTGGCGGTGGAGTAGCCGCGAACTCCTGCCTTAGGGCTGCCCTGGCCGAAAGGCAGGACCTGATCTGCGTTTTCCCCCAGCTTGAGCTTTGCGGCGACAATGGGGCAATGGTCGCGGGCCTTGGCTATCAGTACCTTGCCAGGGGAGAGAGCTCGTCCCTCAGGGCTCAGGCCAGTGCCAGGGTTGCTTCGTTTAAGAGAAGGTATCCCTAATTGTAAAGCGGGCATATTTATTTTCCATCATTTTTATACTAAACTTATTTATTATTTGTTATTTATTATTTACTATTTGTTTAGGGGTTTTATGAAAAAGCTTGTGTTGATTTTGGCGCTAATGGTTTACATGGCAGTTGGCGCGTTTGCGGAGCATCCGGACGGGTGGGGCATTGGGATTGTAGGGCAGGGGCATTTAGATTGGAATGGGTTCAAAGGATCTCCGGGCGCCGCTCTTTCGCTTAAAATGCCTCAGAAGCCTATTTTTTGGGGCATAAGCGCGCGTATAATGAGTAATTATTTGGGAGTAAGTGTAACTGGAGATTATTATTTAATAGATAAAAGGTTGACGCCCGATATCAATTTAGGATGGTACTTAGGGATCGGCGGCTATGCCGGTTTTTACCATGTGAGTGGAGACGGCAGCTACAATGGTCTCGGTGCAGGGGCAAGGGTACCCATAGGCATATACATTATTCCTGTGGATTTTTTTGAAGTCTTTGTTGATGTAGCGCCCAGTCTGGGTTTGGGAATTTATTTAGGGAATAAGAGCGGCTTAGAGCTACCTGCTGGTGGTTTGGGGGCGGATATCGGCGTTCGTTTCTGGCTCTAACCGGCGTGGCACTTAGATAATAAAATTATACCGCAGCAAGTTTTCACAGATAAGATAAAGGAACCTTCCACCGATGCAGGAGGATGTATATGGCAGATTATGAAAGCTTTGAAAAGCTGGAAGCTTTTATGAAGGACGTTTTCATTAAAATTGGCCTTCCTCCTGAAGATGCCACTGTCTGCGCCGATGTATTGATTGAGTCCGACAAGAGGGGTATTGATTCGCACGGGATAGGCAGATTCAAGCACATATATATCGATCGTATAAAAGACGGAATCCAGAACCCAATTACCAATTTTGAAGTGGTCAGGGATCATCTGGCTACCGCCGTAATTGACGGCCATGACGGAATGGGCCAGGTGATTGCGAAAAGATCAATGCAGATGGCCATTGATAAAGCAAAACAGCATGGCCTGGGCATGGTGGTTGTGCGGAATTCCACCCATTACGGGATCGCCGGATATTACACCGGTATGGCGGCAAAAGCCGGTATGATCGGCATCACCGGCACAAATGCGCGGCCTTCCATCGCGCCTACCTTTGGGATCGAAAACATGCTGGGGACAAATCCTTTGACCGTGGGCATGCCGACCGATGAGGATTTTCCCTTTATGCTGGATTGCGCCACTTCGGTTTCGCAGCGTGGAAAGATCGAGCATTACCAGAGGATAGGCAAGGCTATGCCTCCCGGCTGGGTTATTAACCGGGACGGCAGTACTGAGACAGAGCCGGCGAAAGCCCTTGAAGGGCTGACAAAAGGCACTTCCGCCCTTACGCCCCTGGGTGGCCTTGGGGAAGATACCGCCGGTTACAAAGGGTACGGTTACGCCACAGTAGTGGAGATACTTTCAGCTGCTCTCCAGCAGGGGCAGTTTTTAAGGGCCCTGAACGGCATTGATCCCAACGGGAAAAAAACTCCCTTCCACCTGGGGCATTTTTTTATAGCAATCGATATAAGCGCCTTTGTGGAACTTGAAAAATTCAAAAAGACAACCGGCGACATACTGCGGGAGCTGCGCTCTTCGGCTAAGGCTCCCGGTCAGGAAAGAATCTACACTGCTGGCGAAAAAGAATACCTGGCCTGGCTTTCCAGGAAGGAAACCGGAGTTCCCCTGAACGACAGTTTAAAAAAAACCATCAAAGCCCTGAAAGAGGAATATGGGCTTGATTCTTACGAGTTTGATTTTTAAAAGGACGCGATATGGGCAATGATCTGTATTTAAAAAACCTGGACAGTTTGTTTCCGGCCGATTTCAACGAAGACCAAAAGGCTCAGGCCATAACTCTGTTTTTTAAAAACCTTTCCCTGGAGGCTCACCGTTTCTACGGCGGTAAAATGCAGGCCCTACCCAAGTGCGGCATCTACGGCTTTAACTGGTTCAATGTTTGGTATACCCCCGGTGTGTCAAAAATTTCCACCGTAATCAGGGATGATAACGACGCTTCGTTTGCCCTTTCCAACCGCGGAAACCTGGTAGCCGTGATCTCGGATTCTACCAGGGTTCTGGGCGACGGGGACTGCACGCCTCCGGGTGGGCTTGGGGTCATGGAAGGAAAGGCCATGCTCATGAAGTACCTGGGCGGCGTGGACGCGGTTGCGCTTTGCGTCGACTCAAAAGGCTCGGACGGCAGGAACGATCCCCAGCGGCTTATCGATTTTGTGAAGATGGCCCAGCACAGCTTTGGTGCGATCAACCTTGAAGACATAAGCCAGCCAAACTGTTACAGGGTGCTGGATGAGTTGCGGGAGGCCTGCGACATTCCTGTCTGGCACGACGATGCCCAGGGAACTGCCTGTGTTACCCTGGCCGCACTCATCAACGCGCTAAAGCTTGCGGGCAAGAAGATGGGCGACGCGAAGATCGTGCTTCTGGGGGCGGGCGCATCCAACACCACCATTGCAAGGCTGATTTTGGCGGATGGGGGCGACTCGGCGAAGATGGCTATCTTTGACACAAAGGGCGGCCTCCATGCGGGCAGGGAAGACATCAGGGAGGACAAAAAAAACTATCGCAAATGGGAATTATGCGAAAAAACCAATCCTGGCAAGGTAACCGATATAGCGAAAGCCATGAAGGGCGCCGATGTTCTTATCGCCCTTTCCAGCCCTGCCCCGGACACGGTAAAAAGGGAATGGATCCGAAGCATGGCGGATAAGGCCATTGTGTTTGCCTGCGCCAATCCGGTTCCGGAGATCTGGCCCTACGCTGCAAAGGAAGAAGGGGCTTTTATCGTGGCGACCGGCCGTGGCGATTTTCCAAATCAAGTGAACAACTCAATCTGCTTTCCCGGCATACTTAAGGGCGCGCTTCTGGTTCGGGCAAAAAAAATAACGGACGGTATGGCGATTCGTTGCGCCCATTCAATCGCGGAATTTTCGGAAAGGCGGGGAATCGGTCCGGACAATATTATCGTAAATATGGAAGAGACGGATGTTTTTGCCCAGGAAGCCGCCGATGTAGCCGAGCAGGCGATCGCTGAAGGAGTAGCAAGGCTAAAGCTTTCGCGGGAAGAAGTGTACAGCCGGGCGAAAGCGGACATAGCCGCCGTACGCGCTATAGTCGAAGACATGATCAAATTAGGCCACATCAAAGAGCCCCCCGTGGAATTATTGGAAGCTGCTCTGGCGGACGCTATTGAGGCGGCGCGAAAAGAATAGTGCAATATTGAGAGGAGACGATCATGGCAAAATACATTTTATCTCTTGATCAAGGGACAACAAGTTCCAGGGCTATTCTGTTTGACAAGGAACAAAACATGGTTGCCATTGAGCAAAGGGAGTTTACCCAGATTTACCCCAGGGAAGGCTGGGTGGAACATGACCCGATGGAGATATACTCCTCCCAGTACGGCGTGATGATGGAGCTTATCGCCCGGCACAATATCCGTTCCGAGGATATCGCTGCCATCGGAATTACCAACCAGCGCGAAACCACGATCCTCTGGGACAAAAAAACCGGGCAGCCAATTTACAACGCCATTGTCTGGCAGTGCCGGCGCAGCTCCGCCATTGTGGATTCCCTTAAAAATCAGGGCTTGGGCGATTATATAAAAAAAACCACCGGCCTTGTGCCGGACGCATATTTTTCCGGAACCAAAATTAAGTGGATACTGGACAATGTCGAGGGAACGCGGGTACGTGCGAAAAAGGGGGAGATACTTTTTGGCACTGTTGATACCTGGCTCATCTGGAAGCTTTCGGAAGGCGCTGTCCACGTTACCGATTACACCAACGCGAGCCGGACGATGATCTTTGACATTCACAAGCTCGCCTGGGACGACAGGCTTCTGGAAGCGCTGGATATTCCCCGCGCCATGCTGCCTGAGGTAAAGCCATCGAGCATGGTGTACGCCTCCGCGAATATTCAGGGCAGGAAGGTGCCCATTGCGGGCAATGCGGGAGATCAACAGGCCGCCCTTTTCGGGCAATGCTGTTTTGAAAAAGGCGAAGCCAAGTGTACATATGGTACCGGCTGCTTCCTTTTAATTAATTCCGGCTATGAAGCTGTCGAAAGCGGAAATGGCCTAATAACCACCATCGCTGCGAGCGTCTCCGACAAGGTTCAGTACGCCCTTGAAGGCTCCGTTTTTGTAGGCGGCGCGGTGATTCAATGGCTGCGGGACGAGATGCGTTTTTTAACGGAAAGCGAGGACAGCGAGTATTACGCGGGTAAAGTTGAAGACACCGGCGGAGTCTACCTGGTCCCGGCTTTTGCCGGCCTTGGCGCACCCTACTGGGATATGTACGCCCGCGGCTGCATTGTGGGAATCACCAGGGGCACCAGGCGATACCACATCATCAGAGCCGCACAGGAATCCATCGCGTACCAGGTGATGGATTTACTGCGTGCCATGGAAAAGGACTCAGGCAGCAGGATGGGCGAGCTCAAAGTTGATGGCGGCGCAAGTGTCAACAAATTCATAATGCAGTTCCAGGCTGACATTTGTGACGCCGATATTGTGCGCCCCGTGGTAAACGAAACCACCGCCCTTGGCGCTGCCTGCCTCGCTGGAATCGCCGTGGGCTTCTGGAAAGATCTGGTGGAAGTAAAAAACAACTGGAAACGCGACGCCCAGTTTAAGCCCTGCATGGACTCAGGCAAGCGGGAAAAACTTATCGCTGCCTGGCACAAGGCTGTGGAAAGAAGCAGGGGCTGGGCGGAAGAGTAAAAGCTTATCTCTAAATACCTCTCACAAAGGCACAAAGCTCACGAAGGTCGCAAAGAGGTTCAAAATAACCCTTGACGTATTTCGCTGTTAGTGGCAAAATTTCCCTAATGAGCAAAGAAGTCGGTATTTTGACAGATCGCCGCATCGGTCAATCGGTCAATTATATCTTATACTTCGTGTCAACTACCTGACAGCGTAAATTTACCACACTCAAAATTATTATTTTTTCTCAGGGTAAGAAGCCGGGAAACTCCGGTTTTTAAATACTATTTGGCTTTGCCAAATAAGCTCTGCCCTTGAGGGCGGATATTTTTTCATAATTATCTACTTGGAGAAAGTGGAAATTGCAAAGGAGTTTTTCATCATGAAAAACACAATTAAATTATTTGGGATTATCACATTGCTTGCGGTAATCGGATTTTCAATGGTGGCATGCGATAACGGTACGGCTGATGCCGAAGGGACATTCACCATAACAGATATCCCTGCCGCATATAATGGGAAATATGCTCTTTTTGGCGCAAGAATAAACTGCGGTGGTAAAACAGTATGGGGTGATTTTACCAAAATAAATAATGGGAAAGCTGTAATTCCCTTGCTTTATAATGGGGATACATACAAGGGTAATGACACCTTTATTGATAATGATAATGATGGAGGCGCTTGGGTAAATATTTTTGAAGCTGCGGATTGGGATACTCAATTGACAACTGCCTTTTTTCAATCAGTAACATTTTCAAACGGCAGCGATAAAAAATCCTGGAATGACCGTATTAAGAATTAACGAGTAGCAATACGGTCTGTTACTGTTGTCGTTGTTCGGAGACTGAAGTTTCTGAACAACGCCAGTAATAGTTCGTGTTGGTTAGTGAGGTTCGTGGTAGCAGGAATGAACGCTTAAAATATTATTGAAAAATCAATCTCACAAAGGCGCAAAGCTCACAAAGCTCACAGAGGAAGACTTGTAAGAATCAGAAATTGATGAGTTATTTGTCTTAGCTTTGTGGTCTTTGTGCCTTTGTGTGAAATTTTTTGAGAGTATGTACTAACTCTGTTCATTGCCCATTCCACCATTCCATGATCTTGTCATAAGCTTCCTTTATTTTGATGGTCTTCCTGGTGGCGAAAGCTATGTTTTCGCTGTTTTTATCGGGGTGGTATTTTTTTAGCAGGGTGTTGCGTGCGCTTTTGCACTTGTCAGGATCTGCACCGAATTGAAGTTCAAGCTCTTTATAAAAAGGTTCCAGGGTTTTTGGAGGTTCGGTTTTTTTTTGGCTTCTGGTTTTTTTTGCTCCCGTTCTTGTTTTGGTTTTTGTTCCGCTTTGCTGATCTGTTTTTGTACCCTTCTGTTTTAAAATTTTATTCAGGAGTTTGACCAGCTCTTCTGCTTCTTCCCTTGTAAGGGCGATCCCTTTGCCGCATTTTTCGTGGTTGCTTTGCCAGGCGCGTATGTCCAGCTTTGCGGGTCTTCCGTTCCAGCTAACCAGGTTTACTTCCTTGTTCCAGTTTTTTGTCCCGGTGGAAAAGATACCGTAAGACTCGATTATCTCACATTCAATTTCATCGTCTTCAATTTTGTTAGCCATGGCAATGCTCCGCTTTTATCCTTTTGCCCTTTATGATAGCATAGGCCAATGCGCTACTACAGCACCAGAAATAAAAACGAAAGCTTTAGTTTTGCCGCCGCTTCCCTTGCCGGCCTTGCTCCTGACGGAGGGCTTTTCGTTCCGGAGGAGGTTCCGCAGTTAAAGGCCGCCGCGAGATCTTCGCTGGGGAAAATGGCGTACCCGGAAATCGCGTTTGAGATTATCGCGCCCTGGGTGGAAGATGATATTCCCAAAGCGGCTTTGACCGATATGCTTGAATTGGCGTATCCGTTTTCCGCGCCGCTGGTAAGAGCCGGGGATCGCATGGTGCTGGAGCTTTTCCACGGCCCGACCGCGGCGTTTAAGGATTTCGGCGCTCGTTTTATGGCGCGCGCTTTTTCTTACCTTCGCCGGGGTGAAGACAAGCCGCTTAAGATACTCGTCGCCACCTCAGGCGACACAGGCGGGGCGGTTGCCGATGGCTTTTTCGGTGTGGAAGGAATTAACGTGACAGTCCTGTACCCCAAAGGCAGGGTTTCTCCCTTGCAGGAGAGGCAGATAGCGGGGCTTGGCGGCAACACCTCCGCCATAGCCGTGGAAGGCAGCTTCGATGACTGCCAGCGCCTTGTAAAGCAGGCTTTTGCCGACGCGGATCTAAAAGAAAAGTTTGTCCTTTCTTCCGCTAATTCAATTAACATCTCCCGGCTTATACCGCAGGCGGCTTATTATGCCGCTGCTGCCAGAGGGGCTACGGGAGGGACTTTTTCCGTCCCGTCAGGCAATTTTGGAAACCTGACGGCCGGCCTTTACGCCTGGAAGATGGGCGCTCCCATCGGGAAATTTATCGCGGCGACAAACATTAACAAAACCGTTCCGGATTACCTTGAAAGCGGGAGCTATGAGGAGAGGCTTTCCAAAGCCACGCTATCCAACGCGATGGATGTTGGCGCTCCAAGCAACTTTGAACGTATGGCGGCTCATTTTTCCCTGGCACAAATGCGCGATATTATTTCCGGCGCTTCGGTCAGCGACGATGAAACCAAAGAGACAATTTCTGGCGTATTTTCCCGCTACGGTTATTACCTTGATCCTCACAGCGCCGTGGCGTGGAAGGCTGCGGATAAATTAATGGAAGCCGGGAAACTGGCGAAAGAAAAAGCCCTGGCCATTTTCTCCACCGCTCACCCGGCGAAGTTTGCCGAAACGGTAGAGCCGCTTACAGGGCCGGTGCCTGTCCCGCTTTCGCTTCAAAAGGCGATGGAGCGGACTGTCAAAGCTATAGTCATTCCCGCGAAACTGGAAGTACTAAAGGAGAGTCTATGAAAGCCTGCCCTTGCGGTTCAGGTCGCAGCTACAGGGATTGTTGCGAGCCCTACATCAAAGGGAAAAAGAATGCCCCCACAGCTGAAGCGTTGATGCGCAGCCGCTACGCCGCCTATGTCGAACACGCCATTGATTACATTATAGAAACATGTTCGCAGGATGAAAAGGAAAAGATCGATGTAAAGCAAACAAAGGCCTGGAGCGAAAACTCTAAATGGCTTGGGCTGAAGATCGTTTCCGCCGAAAAAGGCGGCGCGAAAGATATGGAAGGAATTGTAGAATTTGAAGCGTCTTATGAAATGGATGGCCTAAGGGAAGTCCACCGCGAAAAAGCCTCGTTTATAAATGCCAACGGCCGCTGGCTTTACACCAAAGGCGAGGTTAAGCCGGATACCGTTGTCCGCATCGGGCCCAAGGTTGGCAGGAACGATCCCTGCCCCTGCGGCTCGGGGAAAAAATACAAACATTGCTGTGCAGTATGAATTATTTTTGTTTTAAGTTGTACACGCCATCCCAACTGCTGTCAGGTGATCTCTCAAGATACATACGGCAGCGGTTAAAATAAAGGATAGAAGGCGGATCATTCGGTGATAGATCCAAAACCTGCCTGAAAGCGGCTGCGGCTACAGGCCAGTTCCGCTTTTCGAAAAGTTCAAGCGCTTTGTGGAACAGAACCAGTTTTTTTTGTAGCGTTGGCTCGGCGTTTTCGGCAAGGGCAACCAGTTCATAAATACGCACCGGCTCATTCAGCCCTACAACCCTTATCCGGTCAAGCCGCCGTGTAAGAAACCGATCTTCTGTCTGCCTTATTGTGTTTTCCGTTGCCAGTATCCAGGTTCCGTAATGCTTGTTCACTCCCTCAAGGCGCGCCGCAAGATTCACTGCATTGCCGATGATGGTGTAGTTCATCTTCTTTTCCGTTCCCATATTTCCCACCACCATTTCTCCGGAACTGATTCCGATCCTGGTTAACAGGGGCGAAGCGCTTATTCTTTTTTCCATAAGGTATTTGTTTATTTCCTTTTCAATGCCCTTCATTTTTATCGCGGCGTCGCAGGCCTGCATTGCATGGTCTATAAGTCTCAGCGGTGCGCCGAAAAAAGAAATGATCGCGTCTCCGTTGTATTTATCTATTGTTCCTTTATGATCCAGAATAATGTCGCTCATGGAAGTAAGGTAGTAATTGAGCATATCCACCAACTGTTCAGGAGCCAGGGTTTCGGCAATGCGGGTAAAACCCATTATATCGGTAAACAGGGCGGTCATATCGCGTTTGATACCACCAAGTTTAAGGTGGGTTGGATCGGTTATAATTTCTTCAACAACGTCTTCCGATAAATAGGTGGAAAAAGCCCGGCGAAGGTTATTGTTAAAATATTGAAGATCACGGGTTTGTTTTTCCAGGATTTTTTGCTGGGCTTCTATCAACCGATCCTTGGTCTTTCTGGTGATTTCAATCACAATCATCGCGGAAAAAACCAGAAAATATGAAGCCAACATTCGTGTTGACGTTTTAATATGGTAATCAAAATTTGAAAGCCCAGGGATAAGCATTTCCGCTGAAACCAGCGCAAGGAGGATCGTCGAAAAAATAACTCCTGCGCGCATCCCCAGCAACATGATTGTAGCCAATGGGTATATATAAATAAACAGAAAATTTACTCCCTGGGATTGTTTTATCCAGGTAATCCAAACGCAGAACAAGCCGTAAAAAACCATGAGTATCGAAGCCGGAACGCCCTGGCGAATTTTTGTGCGGGCCAGAAAAAAAGTGAATATGCACAAAAAAGCCATCCCGGCGCAGGCAGAGGCAACGTCATACATTCCCCTTCGGAGGTTATATATGGCATAAATCAGCAGGATGATAAAGCCAAAAATGAAACAGGTATTTAACAGCACATAACGGATCAGGTAATCAGACATCCCGAATTCAGGTTTTTCGCTGTATTTTCCCGATGTTACGATATTAATGAGGAATTGCGAAAATCTTTTTTTTACTGTCCTGAATTTCATTAATGAAAATCGCCCCAGCTCTTTCCGGTCTCAACGCTTACCCTGAGCGGGATTTTTAGCTTCACGGCGTTTTCCATTTCGCTCTTAACAAGCGCCGCCGTTTCTTTCGCTTTTTCTTTCGGACATTCCAGAATTAATTCGTCGTGTACCTGCAAGAGAAGTTTTGCGGGGCTGTTTGCCGCCGTAAGGGCCTTGTCCAGATTCAGCATGGCTGTTTTTACAATGTCCGCCGCGGAACCCTGTATTGGCGTATTCACCGCGATTCTTTCGGCGGCGGCCTTTTCGGTTTTGTTCCGCGAGTTAATCGCTGGAATAAAGCGCCGTCTTCCCATGATGGTGGACGCGTAGCCGGTTTCTTCTGTCTTCCTGATAAGGCTTTCGATAAAATCCCTTACCCCAGCATACGTCTTAAAATAAGCCTCGATAAAAGCGGCGGCTTCGGTACGGCTGATGTTCAGCTCGTTAGCAAGCCTGAAAGCGCTCATGCCGTACATGACTCCGAAGTTAATTGTCTTCGCGATGCGACGCTGCTCGCTTTGAATGTCCTTCTCTTCCATGCCGAATATGAGCGAGGCCGTGCGGGCGTGGACATCCTTTCCCTCAACAAAAGAAGAGAGCAGGTTTTTATCCCCCGAAAGGTGGGCAAGCACAACAAGCTCTATCTGGCTGTAATCGGCGGAAATGAGAAGGCAGCCGGGCTTTGCGATAAAGGCTTCCCGGATGCGGCGGCCTTCTTCGTCCCTGATGGGTATGTTCTGCAAATTGGGCTCGCGGCTGGAGAGCCGTCCTGTGGCGGTTCCGGTCTGCACGAAGTTGGTATGCAGCCTGTCGTCTTTATCCGCCAATACCGGCAGGCTGTCAACGTAAGTTGATTTGAGTTTAGAAAGCGTCCTGTGCCTGAGTATGAGGGCGGGGACTTCGTCTTCCCTGGCAAGCTCTTCCAATACAGCAACGTCAGTTGAATAGCCGGTTTTTGTTTTCTTGTTCGGCTTAAGCTTTCGCTCTTCAAAAAGGACTTTCTGAAGCTGCTGGGTTGAAGACAGGTTAAACTCATGGCCCACGAGTTTGTAAGTCTTTGCCTGAATATCTTCCAGCTCCTTTCCCAATTCCGCACCATAATTATTTAATACCTTCTTTTCGATCCTGATGCCTTCACCCTCCATTTCGGCGAGGATCGGCAGCAGGGGCATTTCCAGCTTTTTGAAAAGCGGTTCGGCGTCGCCAAACTTTCCCTCCAGGCAGTGTTTGAGCCTGAGGCAAAAATCCGCGTCTTCGGCGGAATAGCGGCAGGCGGTTTCAAGCGGAACTGCGTCGAAAGTTTTGCCCTTGGGGACAATGTCATTATAGGCAATTGGGCTTACGCTGAAATAAAAAACCGCGAGGGAATCAAGGGAATAGCCGCCGCGCTCGGGATCGATGACCCATGCGGCAACCATAGTGTCCCAGATTTTGCATTGCCAGCGTTCAATTCCCCAGCCTCTGGAAACCTTGTAATCGTATTTGGCGTTATGTGCAACGATTGTCATGGAAGGATCGGCAAAAAACGGCTCAAGAAGCGCTTTGACTTTCTCTCCATCAATAAAAGGCTCCGTACCCTGATGTGCCGCGACTGGCGCGTAAAAAGCTTCTTTTGGCTTTAACGCGAAAGAAATGCCGATGGGCCTGGCGTTCCAGGCGTCAAGGGAATCGGTCTCGAAGTCCAGGGCAAGGAGCTTTTGTTTTTTTGCCTTTTCCAAAAGGGCTTGTAGGTCTTTAAGTTCAAGGATGGTTTTGTAAACCCCCTCGCCCAGCAGGGCAGGGTCTATCATGTCGCCGGTTTCTTCTACGGCAGGGGTTTTTACCTTTTCAGTTTCATTCGCTTTGCTTTCCGCGTTGTTCTTTTCTTTCGCGCTTGCCCCCGACCTTCGGTCGGATGGATCGAGCTGCTTCGCGCTCTGTCGTATGCCTTCCCGCAATAAAATACGCGCACCGGCTGTGCGGTCGATCTTTTCGATGGAAAGCGCGTCGATTTCTTTTATCGCAAGGGGAACGGCGCTGTCAAGCTTTATAAGTGAACGCGAAAAATATGCGCTCTCTTTTCCTTCCGCGATCTTTTTCCCTATTGCCCCTTCAATGCCCGCGATATTTTTATATATCTCGTCGAGGGAACCGTAACGGGTCATAAGCTTCACCGCAGTTTTTTCCCCAACGCCTTTAACACCCGGAACGTTATCGGAGCTGTCCCCTGTAAGGGAAAGAAGGTCAAGTACTTTGTCCGGGCTTACTCCCCATTCGCTTTTGACTTCGCCGGGGCCGACCAGCTCATATGGCAGGCCGCCATCTGTTTGCGCGGTTCCCTTGATTGGCCTTAGCTCCCAGGTTCCGCCTCCCACAAGCTGGAGCAGATCCTTGTCTGAAGAAAGGATATAGCACTGCCGCCCTTCGCCCTGGCATTTAATAGCAAGGGTTGCGATAATGTCGTCCGCTTCAAAACCGTCCGCCCTCAGGCACGGGATGTTCATTGCTTTTAAAAATTCTTCTACCAGCGGAACCTGCGCGTGTAAGTCTTCCGGCGTCTTCTGCCTTGTGGCCTTGTACTCGCTGTACATCTTGTGCCTGAAAGTGGGGGTGAGCGAATCAAAAACTGCCGCAAGCCTCTGCGGCTTTTTCAAAACAATTTCCTGCCCTGTCAAAACTTCGTCAGGCTTTTTGCCGTCCTTTACTGCAGGCGCGCCTGAATCGATAAGGGTAACCAAAGTTCTGGCAAAGCCGAACAAGACGGACACATTTTTCCCCGCCGGATTCATCAGGGGCCGGCTTAAAAAAGCGAAGTACGAACGGTAGATAAGGCCGTAGGCGTCAATCAAAAAAAGTGGTTCTTTGGACATGCTGTTACAGTAGCAGAAAAAAGCGGGAAGATATATAATGGGTCAACGAATTGTATAATGATTGTTAAAAAGGTGGTAGTTGGGTATGTTTTTATTAAAAGTAACTGGTATTAAAGATAGCGATAGCGGGTTTTGGATAGATGGCAATGATTATAATAAATGGGAAGGAATTTACGAAGATAAGGGCGATAATATTAAGATTGTAGGGGAGAAGCTCAAGGGTTATGTTCTTATGTGCAAAGAGGATGAAGATAGTTGGGATATAGTGGAAGTGTACGATGATAAGTTAGACGCAGATAGGGCTATAAATGATAGACAGGGTATCAAGTCTTTTATATTTAAATTGATAGAGTTAGGTGATAGGTGAATTTATATTGAACCATGCACTTTAAACCAGCCAAAGGCATCCTATCTCCAAAGAACGGCATGAACCTGTGCCGGGGCTGTATACACGGCTGCATTTACTGCGATTCAAGAAGCCGCTGCTACAACATGGATCACGATTTTGAAGATGTGGAAATTAAAATTAACGCGCCGGAACTTTTGGAAGATAAACTTAGATCAAAACGCAATAGGTGCATGATCGGAACCGGCGCCATGAGCGATCCCTACATACCAATTGACGAAAGCCTTAAAAACACAAGGGCCTGCCTTGAGATAATCGAAAAGTACGGATTCGGCCTTGCGATTCAAACAAAATCAAATTTGATACTACGCGATCTGGAGCTTCTAAAAAGCATTAACCGCAAGGCGAAATGCGTGGTTGAAATGACCCTTACCACTTTCGACGAAGACCTCTGCAAAATTGTTGAGCCAAAGGTCTGCGCAAGCCATGAGCGCTTTGAAACGCTGAAGATAATGCGGGACAACGGAATAAAAACCGTGGTCTGGCTCTGTCCCCTCCTTCCGTTTATAAATGACACGGCGGAAAATCTGCGGGGAATTCTTGGCTACTGCGTTGAGGCGGAAGTCTACGGTATCCTTTGTTTTGGAATGGGCATGACCCTGCGGGAAGGAGACCGCGAATATTTTTATTCGATGCTGGACAGGCACTTCCCCGGATTGCGCGGCAAGTATGAGAAAAAATACGGGAACAGCTATGTTATCACAAGCGATAACAGCAGGGAGCTCACGGCGATTTTTCTGGAGACTTGCCGCGAAGCCAATATAGTTTGTGATAATGAAAAAATTTTTGAATTCATGTCCACCCTGGAAGAAAAAGACAGAACCGGACAAGCAGAGCTGGATTTATTTTAAAATATACTCACGCAAAGGCGCAGAGTACACAAAGATCACAAAGGAAAGAGGAAAATTTTGTATCTTAAATATTACCTTTGTGTTCCTCTGTGAGGCTTTGTGCCTTCGTGAGAGATTATTTTGAAATTTGATAAATACAGAATGTTAGTTAAGAGAAAAACGGGAGTTTGGAGAACTTATGCCAGCGGCCGGAATTTCTTTTTGAGGCTTCGTCTATCGTTTTGAAGAGCCAGGAGGCAAACTGGCTCTTTTCGATTGTTTCAGAGCCGGAAAAGCCCATTGTGAGGAAAGGCTCATTTGCCGATGAAGCGAGGACAGCGTCGGCGTAATTGGCAAAGCAGTCAACCGCTGAGGAGCCTAAAAAATCGGAGTGAATGTTTTTTCCCCCTCTTGTTTCGAGGACCACAAAAGAAAGCGATCCTGAAGCGGCGCGGCGGAAATACATGATCAGCTCCCTTATTAAAAAGAACCATCCCTTTATATGATCGTCAACCAGGATTTCAATTTCTTCAGGCGCAAGGCTGTCAGGCGGCCTGTAAACAGCGGGCGGCGAACAAACAAGTATGCAGTCGTTTATTTTTCCAAGCCGATTTTCCGCTGCCAACAGAACGGTGCGGGCGGAGATGGGGCTTGCGGGGTTCCAGGAAAGCGAAATGCTCCCACCATGGAGATCCGCTTTTACTGGCTGGCCTCCGTCGCGCTGGGGAAAGCGGTTAGGAATGATAGCAGTCGCGTAAGACCCAACCCTGTTTGCCGTCTCAGTGGCTATCGCTGAAAAAAGAGAAGATTCATTTCCCGCAATTAAAATGCCCCGCGTCATAAGCCTAATTTTCCAGAATCAACAAAGTTTTGGGATCCAGCTTCAGCGCAAGATGCTCCGGATTATAAATGTCCCTGTCCCTTGAAACAGTCAGCGCGATGTGATCGCTCTTTGGTTCCAGAACTATTATAACATCAAAAAGGCTCGCATTGTCTTTCAATACCAGAGGAATGTTTTTTTGATCGTATAATTGATCGTTAAGTGGGTTCTCGCCGGACCGAGGGTCAAAAGATCGAAGATCTTCGTTCACATTACAGGAATACCAGCAGTATACGCCCATTTCCGAAGCAAAGGACTTGATCGCTGTAAAATGGCCTTCTTCTACTGTGGAAAAATCAAAGCCGTCAATGATTATTACCTCGGCGCCAAAACCGCCGGATTTAATTAAGGCCCGCAGGCTTCTCTGGATTTGTTCGCTGGAAACCCCGGCTTGTGAAAACTTCATCAATACGCGGTTTTTTGTTATATTGTTTTTAACTTCCTCTTCGTTTTCCAGATTTTTCTTTTTGATAAACTCATCAAATATGTCATCGTACCAGGCCAGGACATGGTTCGTATTCCGGGTGAATGAAACATGTATTACTTTTTTATCCTGAAGTAATTTGTCCAGGGCGATCTGGACAAGCACCGATGTTTTGCCGATGCCTGAAGGAGAAGCTATCAGCCCCAATTCACCGGGCTTAAGCCCGCCATTAATGGAATTCATAAAGATCCGCACCGGACTGCGCTGTATCAGTTCTTCTTTAACCATTTTTAAACTCCTTGATTAAGGCTTCGGAAATACTCTGGGGAACCTTGCCGTATTTTGTAAACTCCATGGTAAACTCAGCCTTGCCCTGCGTAAGGGATCTGAGTACGGTCGAATAGCCAAACATTTCTGACAGCGGCACTTCGGCTTCTACTTTGCAGAATGCGCCGTCTTCGGTTGATGAGGAAATAACGCCCCGCCTTTGATTCATTGACGCGAAAATGTTTCCCTGGAATTCCGTCGGGCCTTCTACCGCTACTTTCATGATGGGTTCCAGTATACAGGGCCTGGCTTTCATGTACGCTTCCCTGAAAGCGCCGATGGCCGCTTGCTGGAACGCGATGTCCGAGGAATCCACCGGGTGGCTTTGGCCGTCGTTTATCACGCAGCGGATATTGACCACCGGAAAGCCGATGAGGCTCCCTTTCTTCACCGCTTCCTTAAAGCCCTTGTCGCAGGATGGGACAAATTCCGTGGGGATAGTGCCGCCTTTGATGTTGTCAACGAATTCGTAGTCGCCCGAGGGGAATGGCTCCATATAGCCTGCCACTTTTCCAAATTGGCCCGCGCCGCCGGTTTGCTTTTTATGGGTATAACTGTAATCCGCACGCTGGGTGATTGTTTCTCTGTACGCGACCTGGGGCCTCCCGACTTCCACTTCGGCGTTGTATTCCCTTCGCATCCTTTCAATATAAACTTCCAGGTGCAATTCCCCCATGCCCTGTATAATGCACTGGTTAGATTCCTGATCCACGTAGCTGCGGAAGGTCGGGTCTTCCTTGGTAAAACGCCCCAGCGCCTTCGCAAGCTGATCGGCGCTTTTTTTATCCTTTGGCGTGACGGCAAGGGAGATTACCGGTTCCGGCACAAACATCGAGCTCATCGCGTAGTTAAGGCCGCCGCCACAGAAGGTATCCCCGGACGCGCACTCAATGCCAAAAAGCGCGACTATGTCGCCCGGAGCGCCTTCGCTTATGTCTTCCATACTGTCGGCGTGCATGCGTACAAGGCGCCCAACTTTAAACCTTTTCCTGGACCGGGTGTTCATCAATTCCTCGCCTTTTTTAAGAGCACCCTGATAAACCCTGACGTAGGTTAGCTGGCCGTACTGGCCGTCTTCGAGCTTAAAGCCTAGCGCCACCGTCGGGCTGTTTTCATCCGGGGAAAGCTCCTTCTGCTCTTCTTTGCTGTCAAGGTCGTGGGCGTAATTTTTTACCTCTGTCGGGTTTGGCAGGAAATAATTCACGGCGTCCAGAAGGGGCTGAATTCCCTTGAATTTATAGGCGGAGCCCAGCATGACAGGGACAAAAGCTTCCGCAAGCGTTCCCTTGCGTATGGCAGCGCGGAGCATTTCGTCGGGGACAGCTTCGCCTGACAGGAATTTTTCCGCGAGCTCATCGGAAAAGATCGAGACCTCGTCGATCAACTCTTCGCGGTATTTTTCTGCGTCCGCTTTCAGGTGGGCGGGAATCTCGGCATAGCGAAGCTCCGTTCCCTGATCGCCGTCAAAGTAAATAGCCTTCATTGAAATCAGATCGATTATCCCCTCGAGCTTGTCCTCCAGCCCGATGGGGATTTGAATCAGGACGGCGTTAAGGGCAAGCTTTTCGCGGAGCTGTGTCTTCACCTTGAAGGGGTTCGCCCCCATGCGGTCGCATTTGTTGACAAAAGCGATACGCGGGACATGGTAACGCTTGAGCTGCCTGTCCACGGTGATGGACTGGGACTGAACCCCGCCAACCGCGCAGAGGACAAGAATGGCTCCGTCAAGCACCCGCAGGGCCCGCTCAACCTCAATGGTAAAGTCCACGTGCCCCGGCGTGTCTATAAGGTTAATCGTGTGATTTTTCCACTCAACCTGGGTTGCGGCGGACTGGATTGTTATTCCCCGCTCGCGCTCAAGCTCCATGTGATCCATGGTCGCACCCACTCCGTCCTTGCCCCGAACCTCGTGAATGGAATGAATCTTTTTGGTGTAAAACAGGATGCGTTCGGAAAGGGTAGTCTTTCCCGAATCTATATGCGCGCTGATTCCGATGTTTCGCATCATTTGGACTTTAGTCCGCTGTACTTTTGTCAGGCTTGTGTCGGCGCCCATAAAAATTTGTTCTCCTTAATAATCTTCTTCTGTTGGATTGAATAAACGGTTAAAGATGGCAGAATCTTTCAATAGTAAGAGAATAGTATAAATCACGCGTTGTTTCAAGCCGGCCCGGTATTACATCGCCATTAATTCAGCGTGATCGCCATGAATGCCGACCAGTTCACGGTTGACCGGGTCGACCATGAGGTCCATAAATTCCAGCGGTATTACGCCGAGGAGCGGTTTCCCCTTCGGCAATACCATGGCATTTACCGCGGCAAAACGATCTTTCCATTGAATATGCACAGGATCGGTTATTTTACATTCCATTCTTCCGCCGCCGGCAAGGTTTATATCGCGTTTTTCCACTACCGATAAACCCAATTGTTTGAATATTTGCTCATTGATTACCAATGTTGTGGCTCCGGTATCGACCACTGCGGTTAAAGTTACAGAACGGACATTGCTCTCGGTTATATGCCCCTCTTGAGCAAGACCAATATCCTTTACGTTTTTAACGGTTATTTCCGCAAATACATTTCCCATGGTTTGACCCCTTGCTTTATTTTATATCACAGGCAAATAAAAAGGCAACTCTACAAAACGAAACACTTACCTTTTTATAAGCTAAACTAAATCCGCAAATTTCGCATTGAGAAATCCCGCAAGCTCCTCCGGTGAAACGATCGCCTGTACCCCGCGCTCTCCCGCGCTGACGCTGATGGCGTCAAAAAGCTGGGCTGTCTCGTCGATGAACGTAGGGAATTGCTTTTTCATGCCCACAGGCGAGCAACCGCCGCGTACATAGCCGGTAAGCGGTAAAATGTCTTTCATTGGTATAAGGCCGATGCTTTTTTCTTTAGCTGCTTTGGCGGCTTTTTTTAAGTCCAGCTCGCAGGCGGCGGGAATGCAGCATACCGCGTAAGAACCGGAAGCGCATTGCAGCACCAGGGTCTTAAAAACCTGTTCAGCCGGCATTCCCAGAGATTCAGCGGCGTGAACCGCGGAAAGGTCCGATTCGTCTACCTGGTATTCTTTGACGGTATAGCTTATTCCGGCTGCGCTTAAAAGGCGCATTGCGTTTGTCTTTGGCATTTAGTGGTCACATCCTGCGGTCAATAATAAACTAAAGAAAAAATCATTTCAAAGGAACTCTCACGAAGGCACAAAGAACACAAAGTTCTGGGCTTAATTTGTTAATTCCGATGAACCATTCAGTTTTTTGGTTTAAAGGCTAAGATATTTTGGATTTTTTTTATTTTCCTTTGTGTACTCTGTGATCTTTGTGCCTTTGTGAGATTATTTTTTTACAATCCCTTTAGTTTCCGATGTTGTTATGCTTGCCTGGAAGTGGCGCGAAGAAAAGCCAGCACATCCGCGCCTGATGGAGGGCAGCCGGGGCAGGACAGTTTAAAAGAGGAAGTACACTGCCCAATGCCTAGCGTTCCCTGCTTTCCCTTGTAACCCTGGCCAACGCAAAACTTCTCCTTGAACCGCATTGCCAACTCACGCACGGTATTGGGCCCAAGGCGTGAAAAGGCGAAAACCAGCGAAGCGTAACAGGCACTACAAGCGTTGCTTTCCGCTATGTACTCGGCAAGCTGCCTGGCTTTCCCCGACGGCGTTGGAGCGGCGGCTTGACTGGCGCTGTTTAACTCGCGTACTTTTGCATTGCGAATGTCGGCGCTTCCTACTCCAAGTTTTTCCGCCAAACCGATGTATGGAATATCCCGCACAGTGTAACCCATTTGAGCCGCCGCCCATGCATCGCACAGTACCGGGTCTCTGGCAGCGAACATCCGCCCGGCGTACACAGGGTTTCCGCCTTGCTCAAAATCAAGATCGCCGCATATCCCGTCAACGATGATAAAATCATTACGTGCCACAGTGTTCAGATGGGCAATGGGTTTGTGAAGGCCCAGGGCATGAAAGCGGCGCTTTTCAGAATCCGGGATGATCCCTTTGTTGTTTTTGAGGGCGCAGGTAACAAGAGTCTGGCAGTGGCCTTTCATTACCGGCAGGTTGATCATGAAGTCAATCGCAAGGGCGCTTTCGCAGATCTTTATTTCCATGCCCTTGCAATCGCAGGCGCGGCTTTTGTCAGCTTTTGTATCAATAAGCTTTATACCGGTTGCTCTTGCAAGCTCGCTGTATTTGCAAACCCTGAAAGCTTCGGTAGTGGATCCCCCTGCCCACGCGCTTTCAAGAATCGCCAGGTTGTTAAAGTCGTTTTCTTTCAAATAGGAGATAAGCCCTGCCGCGATTTCCGGGTGGGTGGTAGCGCCGCCTGAAGCCGGACTGGCAGTCACCAGGTTTGGCTTAATGCCGATTCGCTTTTTGCTGTCTCCTATCAGTTCAGCGAGTCTTGCTTCGCGGGCAAGGGCAATTGCCATAGCGCTTATATCGCTGCCGTACACGACAAGAATTTCGTTTTTTTCCATGTTATAATTTTCCCGTGAATATAATCCTATTTAAGGCGTCTGAAATAGGAAAGCCCCTGGCGCGGCGGGACGAGCGGACTATACACCTGTTAAAAGTGCTGCATAAAAAAGCCGGGGATAGCTTTGAGGCGGGCATCCTGGGCGGGAGCCTCGGCCTTGGGCGCATTGAATCGATAAGGCTGGATGGTTCAGTGATTTATTCATTGGATTTGAGGGAAGAGCCGCCAGAGCGTTTTCCAATACGAGTCGCGGTAGGGTTTCCGCGTCCCATTCAAATTAAGCGGCTTTTAAGGGATCTCTCCAACCTGGGGCTTGAGGCGGTTGACCTTATCGGGACTGAGCTGGGCGAGAAGAGCTACCGCGACACAAAACTGTTTTCGTCCGGCGGTGCGGAAGCCGCCCTTATCGAAGGTGCTGTTCAGGCGAGGGATACCATCATACCGGTTCTGTCTGTTTATAACACCATGGAAGACTGGCTGGCGGAGCGCACTTGGGATAAACCCAGGGAAAGGCCCTTGCCGGGCAAAAAAAGCCAGGTAAACATTTATTCAATCAGCTCTCGCTTTCCCTATCTTGTTGCCCTCGACAATGTCCGCCCCGAAGGCGCGCTTTCCCTGCTTTCCGCGTATGGGAGATCGATAGTTCTGGCGGTCGGCCCTGAGCGCGGCTGGTCCGACCGGGAGCGGGACGAGCTTAAAAAGGCGGGCTTCATCCGCCTTTCGATGGGAAGCCGTGCAATGCGTACCGAAACCGCCTGTGTGGCTTCCGCCGTGCTGGCTCTGGAAAAAATCGGCGCTTTAAGGTAGGGTTTTGCGATGAACCAGGATCAGGTAAAAGAAAAATTGCTTGCCCTTGAAGACGCCACGCTGGATTTTTCCGTGATTTTTTCCGGCAAGAAAAGCAAAAAAGTGAACGGCCTTTACAAGCCGGACACCAGGGAAATAATAATCCACAACCGTAATTTTCCCGACGCGAATTTATTGATGTATACCGCCATTCACGAATACGCCCACCACCTCCACGCCTGCGCCAGGGGAGGGCATCTTTCGGCGAGGGCGCACACCGCTGAATTCTGGGCTATACTTCACGGGCTTCTTGAAAAGGCCGAGAAGAAAAAGATATACAAAAATGTGTTTTCCGGCTCAAAGGAGCTGGAAGATCTTACAGGCGTTATACGAAAAAAGTACCTGACTGAAAACGGAAACCTAATGAAAGAGCTGGGGGAGCTACTGTTGAAAGCCAGGGAGCTTTGCACTGAAATAGGCGGCCGCTACGAAGACTACATTGACAGGGTGCTGTGCATCCCGCGGCAGGCCGCGAACATGGCGGTGCGTATGCACCAATATAACCTGAACCCGAAGACCGGCCCCGATAACATGCGCTTTCTTGCGGGCATTACCAACGAAGAAAAGCGCCAGATCGCGGAAAATTCCCTGCTGGAAGGCAGAAGCCCGGACACGGTCAAGGTTGCCCTCCGTCAAAAACCGGAAACCGAGGATCTTCGCGAGAGCCTTGAAAAAGAAAAACTCCGCCTTGAAAGAACCATCGCTTCCCTTACAAAGCGCCTTGAGGAAGTGAAAAAAACGCTTGACAAACCAATAAGCACTGCTAAAAATAATGGCTAAGGTATTATGGAGTAATTATTATGGGAAAAACATTCAATATCGGCATTGTAGTCGATGTAGTGCCAATCGAAGTTTTAAATAAAGGCTGGGAGTACTTTGAAGTGCCCGCCAGTATTCACGGTTCCGCCCTGCTTACGGAAACAGAATGGCAGGAATACAAGGCAATGTACAAAGCCGACGGCCGGCCCACGCCTGTTACCAGCCACCTGTTGGGGCCGGGAACGTCCTGGAAGGGAGCAAGCGGTGTTTACTATGATCGGGAACTTCTTGAATTTTCACTGCGCCGGACAATCAAACGCATGGCGGAACTTGGGGTAAAATACCTGGGCGCCTGGGGAGGGCACTTCAGGGTTCAGGATGGTTTTAACAGAACAAAGGCGATTGATCAGGCGATCAGCACTGTGAACATCGCTGCAGATTATGCCGCGGAATACGGTATGCAGATAGCTCTGGAACCACAGGCCGAAGCAGATACGCTTTTCCCCCGTTATCTTGAGGGAGCTGAATTCGCGAAAATGACCGGCCGCAGTAACGTAAAGGTCATGGCCGATCTCAATTATTTTCTGGAGCTTAATCAGCCCCTTGAGGACATTCTCAAATTTCCTGACTACTGCCTGAATGTCCACATTCAGGGAGACGGAGGCTCGCAGCCGAATGTGGGAAACCGGGAAGAAATTTTTATCCATCTGTTCAAAGTATTGAAAGACGCGGGTTATGACAAAGGCGTCTCCGCTGCCTGCCCCTGGATACCTACTAATGGCACTGCCGAGATAGATTACAAGTATGAGACCGACAAGACTCTTGCCTTTTTACAGGAACTGAGAGCCAAGGTTTATAAATAGCGCCTTACGCTCAAGCCTGGATATTTTCCAGGCTTGTTTTGTGTGGAAACTTTTTGTTAATCCTGCTAAATTGAATCTCTTATGTTAGATATCTGGAAGGAAACAGTAGACATACGCTTTGGCTGCGTGGATCGCTCGGACAGGCTTACGCTGGCGAGCGTCTTTGAATTTTTTCAGGAAGCGGCCATTTGCCACGCGGCGGATCTCGGGGTAGGGCGGGATGATTTGGCGCAATCCGGACAGGCATGGATACTTTCCAGGCTTTCGCTTTTTATTGAACGCCGCGCGACTTACGGGGAAACCGTTGAAGTAAGCACCTGGCCCCGCAGATCCGAAAAACTCTTTGCCCTGCGTGATTATGAAATTAAAGACGCGCAGGGAAATGCGATAGTCAGGGGCCGCGGGGGCTGGCTTGTGCTGGATGTTGAAAAGCGCAGGCCGCTCAGGCCGCAGCAAATGGTGGACGCCCTGCCCCACAATACCGGATGCGACGCTTTTCCCGCTGGTCCCATGGGGCTTAATCCAAGGGAGAGCCTTGTAAAATTTTCGGAACGGAGCGCGCAATATTCTGATATAGATTTTTACGGCCACGCGAACAACGCCCGCTATATACAGTGGATACAGGATGTTACCGACATGGAAATTCTTACAAAGGCGTCACAGATCCGGCTGGATATTAATTACCTGAGCGAAGTGATGCCTGGTGATACTGTGGAACTTTGGACTGCAGCTATTACAGACACTGTGCCGGAAGGAACTGAAACAGAAATTCAAAAGAGGGATTACCCTTCATCGCCGGGGCCGTCCTTCGCCTATGAAGGGAAAAGGCCCGATTCGGGGCAGGCGGTATTCAGGGCGGAGCTGCGTACCGGCAGGTGAAAATAGTTTTCGTTGACTTTCATATTGGAATATGGTATTCTTTTAAAGGAGTTACTTATGAAAAAGGTGTTTTTCTGTTTGTTATTGATTCTTAGTACTTTTGTGTTTTTTGCCTGCGCTTCCCCGCCGCCCGCGCCTGCACCCGAGCCAGTGACTCCTCCTGCTGCCGCGCCTGTGGCCCCTGCGCCGGTTGTGACGCCCCAACAGCCTTCCACACCTACGCCTACGCCAGTTTCTGTTCCCAGTAATTCCGATATCATCCTTAGCGGCGCCGAGATTTATACTGTAGTCTGGGGAGATACGCTTACGAAAATTGCCAGACGCAAATACGGAAACGGTTTTTATTACCCGCTTATTTTAATGGCCTCAAGCAATGTTGTCAGGGATCAGGACAGGATAATACCGGGCATGAAATTAACGATTCCAAGGCTCCAGGCCAATCTGGATGATCCAAGAACCAGAGCCAGCATGAAAAGGTTCTTTCTGGAAACAGCCAGTATTACCGAGCGCAAAAGGCCCCGCGATGCCGCAGGTTTGCGGAATTTGGCTAACGCCCTGTAGAGAAAGGTTTAGTACCTTTTATTGCAGATATTTTCTTAACTTTTTTAATAACTCATTAATATCAAGCGGCTTCCCCACATGATCATTCATGCCGATTGAAAGGCATTTTTCAATATCCTCCATAAAGACATTTGCGGTCATAGCAACAATGGGAACGGGCTTTCGCGTAATTCCCTGCTCAATTTTGCGGATTTGGATTGTCGCCTCATATCCGTCCATTTCCGGCATTTGGAGATCCATCAGGATCAAATCGTATTTATTCGGGGAGTCGCGGAATTTATTTACCGCCTCCCTTCCGTTTTCCGCGCAGTCTATTTTCAGGGCTGTTGGTTCAAGGATGGTAATGACAATCTCCCGGTTTATTTCTATATCTTCTGCAAGGAGAATAGTATAATTTTCAAATTTTAGTTTCTCTGCCTGTTGGTTGCTTTCTTCTTCTTTTTCATCAGGATCAACGCCGATATCATTGGCCTTTTGAGCTTTCACTGTAAAGAAAAAAGTGGAACCTTTGCCCAGTTCTGATTCAATCCAAATCCTGCCTTCCATCATTTCCACGATGCTTTTGGAAATGGCAAGCCCGAGCCCTGTGCCCCCGTATTTACGCGAGGTTCCGCTGTCCGCCTGCTCAAAAGAGCTGAAAAGCCGCGATTGCTGTTCTTCGCTTATCCCTATGCCGGAATCGCTTACTTCGATCTGCAATGCGCATAAGCCGTCTTTTTCTTCCAGAAGTTTCGCGCTAAGGCTTATCCTTCCGCTTTCAGGGGTAAATTTCACCGCGTTTGAAAGGAGGTTGGAAATTACCTGGGCAAGGTGCTGATCGTCCCCTGTCAGAAAACGGGGTATTTTCTCATCAATGGCAATTACCAGTTCCTGTTTTTTTTCATCGGTACGGAAGCTGATAACGTCGACAATTTTTTGGATCATTTTCTCAAAACAATATGTGACGGGGAACAGTTCCAGCTTGTTTGCCTCGATCTTTGACATATCCAGAATGTCATTTATTACACCCAGCAGGTGGGTGGAAGCGTTTTCAATTTTTTCAAAAGCGTAATCTTTTTTATTTATGTCGTCTGAGTTTTTACCGATTGCCGTCATGCCGATAATGGCGTTCATGGGGGTGCGCATTTCGTGGCTCATGTTGGCAAGGAAATTTCCTTTGGCCTTGCTTGCCTGTACAGCCTGTTCCAGAGCGGCGTTTCTTGCCCTGTCAATCAAGTCCCGCGCTACCGCGCTGGCAATTTCACTGCTTACAGAACCGACAAGCTGAATGTCGCTTTCGCTCCATGCCCGGATCGATTCGCATTCTTCAATGCTTATTAAGCCCCAGAAGAAATTTTCTATATATACGGGGGCCCAGATGAACGATTTGATACTTGCAGAAGAGAGGCTTTTGTACCTGCCGGAATATTCCTGCTTTATGTCATTACAGCAGATAATGGTGGCGATTCCGGTTTCGGGAACGGACTTTGGAAAGGATGCGGCTATCATCTTTTTAAATCCGGTATGGGCATTTGCAGGCCGCCATTCTTCGCTGCTGTACCAGCTATATACAACCCAGCTGTCATCGATGTTGTCATCGGTAGCCACCACCACAATTCTGGAAGCGTCCATGAATTCGCCCATCTCCTTTATCGCGTTATTAATGAGCTGGCTGACAGGTTCTTTGGAAATAAAGCTCCTTGAGATATCCGACATTATTCCCTGCTGTTTAAGGCGGGTATCGATTAAGATCTGATTATGGTACCGGACAGTCGCGTTTGCCAGTAGCAGGCAGCCAAGGCGGAGAATTCTGGCTTCCTCATCCGAAAAAGTCCGTTCCTGTTTAAAGTCGTCAAAACTGACAAAGCCCCAAAAATTTTCCTGCAGGAATATAGGAATGATCAATATGGAACGGATGCCAAAAGCGGTAAAAAAATTTTGTTCTTTTTCAGGAATGGAATTGACAGGGCCGCTTACATACATGCCCTTGGAAAGGCGGCTTTCCCATTCCGGAAGCGTATCCTTGTAAAAATATTGGGGTTCGGCGCGGGGGTTTTTTTCATCGTTCTTGTCTTTAAGCCATTCATACTGCTGTTCATATATGAGCATCCTGCCATGAAACCGGTTTTTCCATATATACATACGGTCTATGTCAACACAATATGCCATGAGTTCCATAGCTTCCATTAGAGTTTTCTTCAGATTGCTCGCTTCGGAAGTAAGTAGTATTTCCGAAGTGGTAGCCACCATCTCCAAAAGCTTGTTCTTGATGCCCAAAGATTCCTTCGCAAGATCGGTTTTCTTTTTGTCCAGAATATAGATCCGTTTTTGAAAGACAATTATAACCCCGATACAGATACCTGTCAGGATAAAAGAAAAGATTTGATCGAAAAGCGTTATTTCCCCGCTTTGCAATAAAAGCGACGGAAACAGATGCATAAAATCCAGATAGTAGCATAAGAAAATTATGGCAAGGTGGGTGAAAAGAAAAAACAGGAGGCTTTTCCCCCAGGCAAGAAAAAACACCACGGAAATGCTTAATACAAAATAAACCATTATTACGCTGTTGCTGCCGCCCATTGTAAAAAACATACAGGGGAACAAGAAATCGCAAATAATAATAATGATAAACCAGCTGAACGGGGTATATATTCTTTTTCGGTTGGATATGAACAATGAAATCAGTACAGAAGCGGCAATAACGGCATGTATCAATATAAAAATCAGGCTTTCTTTTTTGGCGATGCGGACTGTGAGCGCAGCAAAAGCCGCGAAGAAGCCGACCAAACAAACAGCGTTAAGCAGCCGCCCCTCTTGTGGTAGTTCATCGGAAAATAACAGTTTGTCAAAAGCTGCTTTTATTTTCTTTATCATTGTGGCTTTGTATCGGGGCTTTCCGTCAGCGATTTACGGTGTATCCTTCTTCGACAATAGCGGCCGCGATAGCGTCAAGCGACGTTTTGCCGGAATCAAAACCAAAAGACGCTGTTCCGGCTTTTAAATCTACCGATACATTTTCCGTTCCGGCAATGCCGGCAACGGCATTGGTTACCGCCCTGACGCAATGCTCACAGGACATCCCGTCTACTTTTAAAACAACCTTTTCCATATTCGTTCCTCTTATTGCTTGCTTTACTTATTGAGATATTGTATAACATAAACATTGGGAGGACTATATGGCCGAGCACATATTGCACAAAAAGGAGTCAAAAAAAGCTCCGCAAAAATCGCCTAAAGAAAAAAGGGAAGAAAAGAAAAACAAGAAGAAAGGCAGCACTTCAGGTATAGATAATACTTGATTATTCTGAGTCAGGCAATTTCTCCAATTTTAAAGCATTTTTTCTTATGGAAATTTTTTCGCCCTCGCCGGAATTTTCGTAAAAAGTAATAATGGCATCGGGGTTTATAGCCGCCAGGATGTCCGCAGCGGCGTTAACGGCAATACGGTTCTGTTCCTGCGTGGTAAACGCCCTGCAGGTGGGGCAGGAACACCACGCGTTTTCCGCCCCGTTATCCGGCCAAAGGTGAAAAACTTTGCGAACAGAAGATATGACCTCGCCTGCCGCCCTGAACAATTTTTCGGCTTCTTTGCCGATAAGCCTTAAAGCGCCGGGGTTTGTCGGGCAGAAGTGATGATCCATTTTCCTCTTGCCGTCTTCCATTCTGAAATAATCCCGATGAAAAAGGAATGCCTTGCGCGGCAAAAGGGAGCTGAGATCGTGCCCTCCGGCTTCCAGAGCAATGCTGTATTCCTGGGCATTTTTATCAAGCTGCTTTAGCTTTTGCCCGTCGGAAACAAAAGCCGCCATGGGGATAACCAGGGCGTCATAGCGGTTCCTCGCTGCCCACGTGGTAAAAGCTTCGTTTTTTGCAAATATTTTACTCAGCCCCCTTTTTCCGGCTGGCATAAAACGCCGCCATGGAGAGGCAAAGGTTTTTTTTTCGTCAAAATGTGAAGGCTCGCTTGCATTGTCGCGCACAAGGCCGGTTCCGGCTTTTGGCAGTGTTTCCTCACCTGGTTCGGGCCAGCTTACGCCCATGGCGGCGATAAAGCTGTAGATGCCGTTGCAAAGCCCGCGGGATGATTCGCCGAAAATTTCTATCCGCCCGGATTTTGCCCTCCATGCGAAGCCGTTTCTCCTTAAATCGGAATCGGAACCGGATTTTTCGCAATTTAGAACGATGCATGATGCTGTTTTGGAAGGCATTGGCTCAAGGGCATTTATGAGTTCCGGCACTTTTGCCTTGCTCCCGTTGAGAGTAGCCAGCAGGCCGAAACAACGGGAAAGATCCGCTGCTGCCTTTTTCGCCTGGGGTATATCAGAAGGAACAATTACTTGCCATTCCTTTGAAAAATCAATAGTAGTCATATGTCTCTCCTGTATAGGCAGGGGCGGTACTGGTCTCGGTTTCATGGGGTTCTTCGACAACTGGCGGAGGCGCGACAACAACAGGGGCAGGCCTCGATGCCTCCCTGTAAATTATCCTGATAGTCTCATCGGGACTGCGGTGCTTCATTTTTACAATCAGGGTCTGCTCCTGGGTGCTATAGCTCCAGCCGGAAGAATCGTAGCGCTCGAATTGGGAATCAGTGCGGAAGTCGATACCGTAAAGCTGGACTCTGGAGAAAGTCCGTATGCCGGGGATGACCATATAATGGGTTTCCCCGACTGGGAAAGTTGCGGTAATGTCCAGTATATCGCCCTGCTGGGATGCGCTTACAGCCTGAGCCGTAGTCCATGCCCATATGCCGCTGGATTGCGCGTTGATTCCCAACGCCCTTGGGTAGGTATCAAGCGGGCACAGGATACGGTATAACCTCGCGCTTGTCAGTTCGGCCGAGGGGCTTTCATCGTTTTCACCGGCGGTTGAGATGGCTGAAAGGATAAGGGAACGGCCGATGCCCTCCCACAGGCTATTCCGCACGATTTCAGCGTAGACGAGGATGGCTTTTCCAAGGCGAAGGTTGAATTCCGGATTATCCCCACCTTCATTGTAGACAAAAACCCACCCCCCCTCGGTCGTTTTCCTCAATGAATCGGAAACATGCTGGCAACAGTGGTCAATCAGGCTTTCAAAAGGGTTCTCGGTGTCAGGACGGAATGCTGTCCAGGCTGAATACCCTTCAAAAATTCCCGGTATAATGTCCATCGCCAGAATAGAAGTGTCTATGGTACGCACAAGCTCCAAAGCCGCATTAAATAAATTAGTATTTCCACGAATTGCCAAATATTCAAAAACCTTTGGCTCTAAAAGGAACTCCAGGGATTTTTCGCTTATCAGCCACGCAAGGCGGGATTGCTTTTCCCTTTCGCTTGCGCCAAGCGAGCGGTACGCCTGATCCAGATTGCCAAGGTAAGGCGACGATTCGTAAGTCCTGGCGCTCCCCGTTAAAAAGATTTGAGGAATTGCCGCAACTGCGGAAGAATAATTTCCCCGGGCAAAGGCTTCGCAAATCAGGGCAATCGCAAGGTCCTCATTATTCTGGGTAGAAACAATGCGATTCCACAGGGAGTAATTCTGATCCCTCCACCATTTAATCGCTTCGTTGTAAGCCTCCGCGGTTTCCGCCTGGGGAAGGATATAATCCTCGGTAGTCATGGTTTTGCTTTCCGGAATAGCCCTGTAACTGACCTGCCTTCCTCCCTCTTCAATCAGCAATACCCTTCGCTCGTCGTTTATCGGGGAATTGCCGAAAGTGTAGTCAATTTTCCCTACGCTTACGATGAACTGGCTGTTCCCGGTATAACGAATTCCGGTCCTTCTTTGGGGCTTAAAAGGCAGCTCGATTCCGGTTATCTCATCGGAAAATACGGCGTTAACCCACATTTCGGGGTATCCGCCCGCATTGTGTTCGGTAAAGATGAGCTCTATTCCATTCGCGAATAAAAGAATGATTGAGTTGTCCAGGATGATCATGCGCTCCGGCAGCGTCTCTTCCCTTGATCCGTCCTTTCCCAACAAGCAAACGGAAAGCCCATCGCTTACCTTGACAACATCGAAATCCATGCCCCCAAAAGAAATGTGAACGTCTCCTTCGATCAAATACTCATTGGGGGGCAGCACCGGATCGTCCACGTTTGGCAAACGGTATTGCCCTGTAACGACAAAGTTTCCGGCCCTGCGTGTTGTAGCTCCCCTTCTTGCAAACTGGATCGACACAAGGGTGGTAAAGATCACAATATAAACCAGCAAAAGGATTAGAAATCTGCGGAAAACAGGCTTTCGGATATACATTTATTAACAGGATACCCCTTCCACCCTGTTTTAGGCAAGGGTAAGGTAGAATTAGAGCTTATCTCTAAATAACTCTTACAAAGGCACAAAGCTCACAGAGATCACAAAGGAAAATTTAAATTTTACTAATTTCTCAACTTTTGTATCACAAAAATACTGAAGGGTACATCGGAATTTACAGGTTTAACCCAAACTCCGTGTTCTTTGTGTACTTTGCGCCTCCGTGAGAGGTCTTTTTGGATAGATCTATTTCTTTAGATAATGTATATGCTCCACTGTTGCCAGTTTGGCGGCGGTGCAGAAAACTTCCATTGCTTTTTCAAGCTCAGGCAGGGAAGGGAAGGACGGCGCGATTCGGATGTAGCGGTCTTCGGGATCGTTGCCGTAGGGGTGCGTTGCTCCGGCGTTTGTCATGGTTACGCCCGCTTCCTTGCACAACGCGATAATCCGCTTCGCGCATCCACCCTCCGCGATGAAGGTAATAAAGTACCCGCCGTCAGGTTTCACCCATTCCCCAGCGCCGCGCCCGGAAAGCTCCGCTTCAAGTTTCTTTATTACCGCGTCAAATTTCGGGCGCAGAATTTCGGCGTGCTTTCGCATCTGCTCTTTAATGCCGTTGGCATCTTTTAGGAAACGGACGTGGCGCAGCATATTCAGCTTGTCCCAGCCTATTGCCTGCATGGAAAGCTGTTTTTCGATAAACGCGACATTTTCTTTGCTGGCCGCAAGAAAAGCAACCCCTGCGCCGGGGAAGGTAATTTTATTTGTTGAGCCGAATAAATAAATCAAATTGGGGTTACCCGCTTCTTTGCAAGCGGCAAGGGGATTCAAAAGTGGCGCGTCCCGGTAGACCAGGTGCATCGCGTACGCGTTGTCGCAGAAAATGCGGAAGTCCTTTGCCGCCGGTTTTAGCGCCGCAAGCCGCCGGATAATTTTGTCTGAATATGTTATCCCCAGGGGATTGGAAAATTTCGGAACGCACCACATCCCCTTTATTAATGGATCGGCGGCGGTTAATTTTTCGATCATGTCCATGTCCGGGCCTTCATTAGAAGTTGGAATATTGATCATCTCGATGCCGAGGAACTGGCAGATTGCAAAATGGCGGTCATAACCGGGAACTGGGCATAAGAATTTTACCTTCTCTTCTTTTGCCCAGGGCCTTTCCGAACCCAGCACGCCGGCGAGCATTGCCCGTGCAATGCAGTCGTACATGAAGGTAAGCGAAGTGGAGCCGGCGATAATAACTTCATCTGCGGAAACATCTAAATATTCCGCAAAAAGCCTTTTCGCTTCTATAATGCCGGTGAGCTCCCCGTAATTCCGGCAATCGACGTTCCCTTCTGCGGTGATGTCGCTTGATGATGACAATACGTCAAGCATGGGCATGGACAAATCAAGCTGTTCCTTGCCTGGCTTTCCCCTGGTCATGTTAAGCGAGAGTTTTTTGGCTTTATGCGCTTCATAAGCTGATGTGAGCGCATCCCTCTCGCCGGATAATTCTTCGCGGGACATTTCGCTATATGGCTTCATTCAGGCAGCTCCTGGTAACCTGTAACGGCTAAGACTTTGCATCTTTTCCATAAAAATTTTTATTATTTTTTACCACGAACCATCACGAACATCGACAAGATGTGTGGTAAGAGTTCGTGCTGGTTAGTGAGGTTCGTGGTAAATTCTTTGTCAATATCTAGCTATTCCACTTTGACATATCAAGCATGTCCAGCTTTTTGGAAACAACCGTTGTGCAGACAAGGTCTCCTGTTACGTTAAGGGCTGTTCGTCCCATGTCAAGGAGAGCGTCAATACCGAGGATCATCGCGTAGGCGCCGGCGGTTGCGGTCCCGGCTTGAACCGGCAGCCCTACAGACTCAAGCACCATAAGCAGCATGATTGCGCCGGCTCCTGGTACCCCGGCGGTTCCGATTGAGGCCAAAGTCGCGGTTATTACGATCATCCCCATTTGGGCAATGGTGAAATTGTGGCCCCAAACGGACAGGGCTATGAAGATTGCGCAAACGCCCTGGTAAATGGCTGTGCCGTCCATATTGATCGTTGCTCCAAGCGGAAGGGAGAAGGAATACACGTCCTTGCGGATGCCCATGCTCTCCGCTGCTTCCATTGTTACAGGCAGGGTGCCGTTGGAGCTTCTGGTTACAAATGCGGTAAAGAACGGATCTTTTCCGTCCCTTATGAAACGGCCGATGCTCATGCCTCCGTAAACCTTGAGCATTCCAAAGTACACAACTATTACGTGCAGCGCATAGCCTATGAAACAGGCGGCAGTAACCACGCCAAGCGCACCGATTACCTTTGGCCCGTTTGTGGCGAAAACCCCGGCTACCAACGCGAACACGCCGATAGGCGCGTACTGCATTATCCCTTTAATGATTTTCATTATTATTTCCGCGACGCCGTCAAAAAAATCGTAGACGTGTTCCGCAGCATTTTTTATCCGTTGATCCTCGTGGAGCCTGAGATATGATATCGCCAGGCCGAAAACAAGGGCAAAGAAAATAATCGGCAGAATTGTTACGTTAACGACAGCCGCAAAAATATTTGTAGGTATTATGTTAAGCAGAATGTCCGTGATCTTGGTTTGGGTGGCTTCCCTTCCTGCGGCTTCCGCGAAACCTGCAAGCTCCGCATGGGGTTGGAAAATTGATCCCATGAGCAGGCCGATTACTACCGCTACCGCAGAAGTAATCAGGTAGAAGATGATGATCCTGATGCCGATCTTTCCCAGGTTTGCGGGGCTGACCGATGAAGCCCCCACAATTAGGGTGGAGATAATAATGGGCAGCATGATCATGTTGAGCAGCCTTACAAAGATGTTGCCAAAAAAGGAGGTCCAGACCAGCACCTTCTGTAAATCATCCCCTTTTAGGGCGCTTGCCAAAATAATCCCGAATACCGCGCCCAGCACAAGGCCAATGAGAATTCGATAAAGCAGGTTGGAATCAAAATACCAGCTCATGAAATTCTTTTTCTTTTCCATACTTAGTAACTCCTTGTTAGTTAAAGTAATGTCATTATAATACCTAACTTGCTATAATGCAAATAAAATGATGATGGAATCTTCTATAGGGGAATTTATGGATCCAATTGGCAACCACCGGAAACGGGAAAAAGGCATTCTTGTATATCCTGTGTATTCAAGGCGCTCAGGCGGCCTCTCGGTGGGAATAAACCTCTTCCCCGATAAAAAGCGCTGTTCGTTTGACTGCCCGTATTGCGAGGTGTTTCCTTTTTCAAATAATTCTGAGTTCTCTGCGGATTTTATGGAAGATGATCTGCGGGCGGCAATTGCGTCCGCGCTGAAAAGAAATATCCCTGTCAGGGATCTCTGTTTTTCAGGAAACGGCGAGCCTACGCTCTCGCCTGATTTTCCGGAGGCTTTGGAAAGGGCGGGCCGCGTGCGCACGGAACTGGTTCCCGATGCGGAGCTTGTCCTCATTACCAACGGCGCGTTTCTTCTTGAGGAAAAGCTTTTTTCACTGCTTGCTCGCGCCGCTATTTCCCATGATCTGAATATCTGGCTAAAGCTGGACGCTGGGACAAATTTTTGGTATAAAAAGATGAATCGCTCCGTTCTTCCCTTTGGAAAAATAATCGAGAAGATAAAGGAATTCGCCGCGGTAGCTCCTGTAACGATTCAGACAATGATCTGCGCCGTTGACGGCGAGGGGCCGCCGAAAGAAGAAGCTGAAGCCTGGGAAAAGCTGTTGGTGGAACTGGTTTCGGTGGGCAACGCTAAGGGAAATTCCGGCATCTGCAAGGTTCAGGTTTACGGTAAAGCCCGACCAGCGCCTGAAGATCCCAGGGCCTCGGCGCTGCCTGTAACTTGCCTTGAGGAACGCGCCGCGTCGCTTCAGGCAGCTTTGGCTTCGGCTCTTGCAGCCGCAAATATACCGCCGGTGGAAGTGTATCCGTAAAAATGCGTCTGTTAATGTAAAAAGGAAGTTTGTACGTAATGATAGAAAATGATCTCACCAAGGGAAATGTGCTGACCAGGCTGGTAATGTTTTCCCTCCCTTTTCTGGCTTCAAATTTTGTCCAGTCCCTATACAACGTGGCGGATATGCTTATTGTCGGGAATTTCTGCGGCAGCGAGAGCATGTCAGGCGTTACTATTGGAGGGCAGGTAACGTTTATTCTGACTAATATCATTATGGGGCTTTGCATGGGCGGGACTGTGCTGATAGGCCAATACCTTGGGGCGGGAAACCAGCAGGCCCTTAAAAAGGCAATAACCACCCTCATCACCCTGCTTACGGTTTCATCGCTTGCAATTACGGTGATCATGCTCTTTCTAAGAAAGCCGGTACTCAACCTTATTCACACTCCGGCTGAGTCTTTTTCAGAAAGCGACAGCTATCTGATGGTTACCCTTTTGGGTATTATTTTTATTTCCGGCTACAACGCCCTCGCCGCCATACTCAGGGGCATGGGCAATTCCAGGCAGCCCCTTTATTTTGTCCTTGCAGCCTGCATTACCAACGTATTACTGGATCTTCTCTTTGTGGCGGTTTTTCGCTGGGCTGCCTTTGGCGCCGCGCTGGCTACAGTTATTTCCCAGGCTATCAGCGTCTTCCTCTGCATCGCTTATATGAAGAAAAACAATTTCCAGTTCGATTTTAAGCTGCGTTCTTTCAGGATTCACGGTGAGCAGCTAAAACTTATCTTCAAGATTGGGCTTCCCACCTGCGTTCAAAACAGCGTTACCAGCATATCCTTCGCGTTTATCCAGACAATTGTAAATATCGTGGGCGGGGTGAGCGCTTCAGCCGGCGTAGGGGCGGTAGGGAAGTTTAACAGTTTTGCCTTTATGCCTATCATTGCAATGAGCGCTTCGGTTTCCGCCATGGCCGCGCAAAACTTCGGTGCGGGAAAAGTCGACAGGGCTGCTGCCGCCTGCAGGATCGGGGTTATTTTTTCAGTGTGCGTAAGCTCAGGCTTTTTCGCCCTTGTTATGCTCTTTCCGGAATCGGTTCTCAGGATTTTCGGAAACGACCCCAGGATGATTCATGACGGGGCTGCCTATCTTCGTTCTTTTGCCTATGACTTTCTGCTTATTCCTTTTATTTTCTGTATCAATGGCTTTTTAATGGGAGGAGGGCACACCTTTTTTACGCTTGTAACCAACGTATTATCTTCGATCCTCCTTAGGGTGCCTGTGTGCTATTTTCTCAGCATAACGCTGGGCTGGGGCCTTAAAGGGGTAGGTTTTGGCGCGCCCGCGGCAAGCGCCGGGACCCTGTTGGTGATCATCGTGTACCTTTTAACGGGGAAGTGGAAGCACAATGTTATACATCATAAGCCGCTGGAGTATAGCGAGAGTCAAGCAATATGAAAGCATGGTGGAAGGATCGCGTCGCCTACCAGATATATCCCAGGAGTTTTCAGGACTCGAATAATGATGGCATTGGCGACATTCCTGGGATAATTTCCCGTCTGGACGAAATCAGGGAGCTGGGCGCGGGAATCATATGGCTTTCGCCTGTGTATAAATCCCCGGACGCCGACAACGGTTACGACATCAGCGATTATTATTCGATTGATCCCAAATTCGGGACAATGGCGGATGTGGAAAAGTTTTTTGCAGAAGCCGCAAAGCGCGATATAAAGATCATTATGGATCTGGTGATCAACCATACTTCAGATGAGCATGATTGGTTTCAAAAGAGCCGGGAGCCGTCCAGCCCGTACAGGGATTATTACATCTGGCGCCCGGGGAAAATAGCGCCCAACGGGAAAAGATTGCCGCCGAATAACTGGACCGGTTTTTTTATGGGCGAGGTCTGGGAATACGATGAAAAAAGTGGCGAGTACTATTTGCACCTGTTTGACAAAAAGCAGCCCGACCTCAATTACAAAAATCCCAAGGTGATCGAAGAAATTAAAAAAATACTCCGGTTTTGGCTGGATAAGGGAGCCGCAGGTTTCCGCTGCGATGTGATCAATGTCCTTTACAAGTCAAGCCTTGAGGACGGCAGGAAGAGCATGACTGTTTGCGGCATTGAGCATTACAAAAGCCAGGAGGGGAATCACGCAATTTTACGGGAACTGCGCCGTGACGTGCTGGATAATTACGACTGCTTTACAGTAGGTGAAACGGTCATGGTGGATCTTGACGAGGCGAAGCTGCTCTGCGACGAAAGCCGCAGAGAGCTGGATATGCTTTTTTACTTTGAGCATTTGGAAATAGACCGTAGAATTGCGAGGTTCATACCTAAAAAATTCAAAGCGCGTAAGCTGCTTGAGGTTTTGGCAAAATGGCAGCGCGGGCTTGAGTGGAACGCCCTGTACCTGGAAAACCACGACCAGGCGAGGATTGTGTCGCACTTTGGCGCGGGGAAATGCTCCCCTGACGGGAAGCCAGGCGAGTATTGGGAGCGCAGCGCGAAAATGCTCGCCCTTCTGGAACTCACCTTACGCGGCACTCCCTTTATTTATCAGGGGCAGGAAATTGGCATGACCAACTTCGATTTTAAGAGCCTGGAAGAAGTCAACGACGTGGAAAGCCACAGCTTAAACAGGCTGATGAGAAAGATGCGCATACCCGGCTTCTTGCGCTGGAAGTGGATTAAGGCCAGCTCACGGGACAATGCCCGCACGCCCGTGCAGTGGGGCAGCGGAAATAACGCGGGCTTCACAACAGCCAAACCCTGGCTGGGCATTAACGCGAATTACAAATACATCAATTACGAATCGCAGAAAAACAACCCGTCTTCGGTTTTGAATTTCTACAAAGCCCTTATTGCCTTGCGGCAAAAAAGCGACTGTCTGAAGCAAGGCGAGTTTATACCAATTTTCGCTGACGATTGCCTTATGCTTTACCAACGCAGGTTTGGGGATGAAATGTATACTGTCGCGCTTAATTTTTCTTCCTGTAAAAAGAAGCTGCCGAAAAAAATCGTTCTGCAAGGTACGCCGGTAATCTCCAATAGCGGAAGGACGGAATTAAACGCGGTTATACTCCCCTGGGAAGGCGTGTTGTTAAAAGCCGCTACATCCTGAATTCGCTGCCCAGGTAAATTTTCCTGACCATTTCATTGGAAAGGATTTCGTCTTTGGCGCCGCGTGTTACGATTGAGCCTTCGTTGATTATAAAGGCTTCGGTTGTTATTTCCAGAGTGTCTCTTACATTGTGGTCGGTAATCAGGATGCCGATCCCTTTTTCCGCAAGGCGGCGGACGATCTGCTTAATTTCATAAACAGCGATTGGGTCGATCCCGGCGAAAGGTTCGTCCAGAAGCAGGAACTTGGGTTCCGTCGCGAGGGAGCGGGCTATTTCGGTACGCCGCCTTTCGCCTCCCGACAGGGTAAAGCCCATCTGTTTTCTGATCCGCTCTATGCCGAATTCTTCAAGGAGGTATTCCAGGCGTTCCTTCATCTTCGCTTTTGTAATGTCTTTGCGGCTTTCCAGAATCGCCCAGATATTTTGTTCCACCGTGAGCTTTCTGAAAATTGATGCCTCTTGCGGGAGGTACGCGATACCGTGCCTTGCGCGGCGGTACATGGGCATGGAGGTAATGTCCAGGCCGTCCAGGGTGACTGTCCCCTGGGTTGGGCGGTAGAAGCCGACAATCATGTAAAAAATGGTTGTCTTCCCTGCTCCGTTTGGCCCCAAAAGGCCGGCTACCTCTCCGTTTTGCATGGAGAAATTTACTCCCTTGACTACCTCTTTAAGGCCGAACCTTTTGTGTAGGTTCATCACCGCAAGGTTATTGAAATGCTGGGATGAGGCTCTGGCCAATAAACCGGTAGCACGCGGGCGGGATGGGGTTATGGGCTGGGGATTGGTGTGCGATTTTGACTTATGTGTAAGGCCTGCAGGAAGTGGAATGCTTAATTTCATGACATCAGTTTTTCAGGGAACCCTTTACATCTCCTTCCATAACAACGTCATCCGTATCCAGATCAACTCTTATTCTGTCCGCCCGGTATTCATCGTCTTTTTTATACACCAAAGGAAAACCCGAAAGGGCGAGGTTTTTTTCCGCCCGGCGGTATACGGCATATTCAGAGCGGCAAACAAGGTTATCCTTAAACAGCCTTACAGAAATCTGCAAAATGGCGATTTCGTTTTCATCGTCGTATTCGATAAAGCGGCCCCGGGCGACTATTTCGTTGTCCCGGTCTTCCATTGTGGAATTTCCTTCCAGGCGCGCGATTTTTAAGGTTCGATCGTAACGCATACGGTCGGTTATAAATAATATATTTTTTTCTTCCTCATATCCCCGAACATTACCGCTGCAATCCAGGAACCTGTTATCGCTGCCGTGAATTTCAATCCGATCCGCATGAATAAGAAGCTTGTCGGAACGTACTTCCGCGTTTCCCGTCAGCAGGGTAACTTCCCTTCCTGTGGCTTTTCCACCTGACATTCGATCGGCTTTGAAAGTGAATGTGTCAGCCAGGGCGGCATATGCGAGAAAGGCACACAATAAAACTGAAAAAATTACTTTCACCTGTTAACTCTCTTATTTTTAATCTTTTTCCACGTAACTGCCCTTTACCTCGCCTGTAAAGGACCATGTCCTGCTGCGAATGTCCGCTGAAAAACCTATGCCGATAAAGCTTGTGCCATCGGAGCGCTTTACATCAACTTCCTCTTCTTCGCCGCCTTTGATGGTTTTTTCCTTGTCATTCCATTCAAGTTCTTCTGTATTGATAATGACATCTTCGGATTCTATGCTGACCCGTACTCCTCCTGAAAGCGAAATATCTCCGGTGTCTATCTGTACCGCCGCCGTTTTTGCGGCCCCTTCCACATTAACGGTTTCTCCGTGGTCCTCCATTTGTTCAAAGGTAAGGTTTTTAAGTCTCATAAGCTGTTGTTCTTCCCAGCGTTCTGCGTAATCCGCCCGAAAACGCGCAAGCATATCTCCACCGCGAACCCGGACATATTCGATATTTTCCATGACAATATCCGGCCTGGTATTTTCCAGCCCGGTCCCTGCCCCGTAATCAAACGAACAGGCTATTAAAAGGAACGCGCAGAGAAGGCAGTACGCTATTAGTGTAAAGAATAAGCGAGTATCTTGCTTTTTTTCGGTGGTGGTTTCCATCGTAAATTAACAACCTTACAAGCCTTCTAATGGTTACATTGAGGCTATAATAATATTATCGCGGAGCAGTATAACTTGGTCAACATTAGGGGGCGTTATAACCGCACGATTCTGGAATTAGTTAGCACCTCGGCGCCGGTTTCAGTGACGAGGATGTCGTTCTCAAGACGGCAGCCGCCATGTACAGGATCGTAAAGGCCTGGTTCTATGGTTATTATCATGTCTTTTTCCAGTATCCATTGGTTGTCCTCACGGCTGTTGAGGGACGGAGCTTCGTGGGCTTGAAGCCCGATGCCGTGGCCCAGGCCGTGGGGCATGGTTTTGTTGGATTTCGCGAAAAAATCGTCCACCGCTAATGCTATGTCCCTCGCGGGGATGCCTGGTTTCACCATTTCCAGGGCAAGCTTATACGCTTTTTCCGTGAGCGAGAGCATTTCTTCCTGAACCGCTGACAGAGGCTCCCTTGCGAAGGTCATGGTCACATCACTGGTATAACCGGCATATTTCAAGCCAAAATCGAGAATCGAAAGCCCTGTCCCTCCGAAAGCTCCACCGGTATAAGTCGGAAAAGCGTGGATGCCGAAGCTCCTGGTAGGCCCGGCAGCCAGGGTTTCAAATCCCGTGCCCTCGCAGGTCTGTCCCCGGCCTTCAAAATCTATAAATATGGCTACTTCCGCTTCAGTTTTTAGTTTTCCTGACCGTATCTGGTCTTCCAGTTGATTAATTATGCTGTTGGTAATTGCTGAAATTTTACGATATATCTTTAATTCATCCTCATCTTTTACTGCGCGGAGCTTTTCCAATTCCGTCCAGATTCCGCCTTCGCGGCAGATAATTTCAAAATCGGGTATTTCCTTCACAAAATTCGAAAACCTGGGGTATGGGGTTGTCCCCGGGATTTCAATTTTAGCCCCTTTAGGTGTTTTAAAGCGTTCTATAGCGCCTTTCAGGGCTTTAATTTGCTGGCGGTCAAATTCTTTGTAAGGGATAATGGAATCCGCTTCCGCATGGAGCATGGCCATGTTGATATCCCAGGGGACAAGGAGGGAACTCCTGGCTGCAGAAAGAAAAAGGAGGGCGTCCCCCGGCTGCCCCGAGAGCCAACGAATCAGCGGGTTCCGGTAATCCTCGAAATCGCTTATGAATAATAGGTCTGTCCCTTGCCTGGACATCAAATCGTAGATTTTTTCCCGCCGGTTTTGATGGTTGTTCATCTGGTCTGTCCCTCCATAGGTAAATTTATAAGGTCTGTCCCTAGATAGAGAAGGCTTTTCTGGAAACAGCCAGTATTGCCTCAGCTTCAGCATCGCCAATCCAGAAATGGGTAACAAATCTGAACACACCTTTTTCCGGGGGGTTGATGATAATTCCGTGGTTTTTAAAAGTTTCGACAATTCTGGTTGCTATATTCTCGTCTTTGGCTTTAGGCCAGGTGAAAAACAGCAGATTTATCTCGATTTCTTTAGGCTTTATTTCAATTCCCGGGATTTTTGAAAGCCCAAGGGCAATATTTTTTGCCTTGATGTGATCTTCTTTAAGCCTTTTGGTCTGTCCCTCAAGTGCGATGATTCCGGCAGCAGCAAGAATACCGGCCTGACGCATGCCTCCGCCCATTATTTTTCTTTTGTACCGTGCTTTTTCGATAAATTCTTTCTTTCCCGCAAGTAGGGAGCCCACCGGTGCGCAAAGCCCTTTGGAAAGGCAAAACATGACAGAATCCGCCATTGACGCTATGTCCCTCGCGTCGCAGCCCAACGCCGCAGCTGCATTAAAAATTCTGGCACCGTCAAGGTGAATCGGTATTTCCCATTCGTCAGCGACCTTTCTGGTCTCATCCATTGCGACCAGAGGGACAGGCCTTCCCAACGAGTGGGCGTTTTCGACACAAATAAGCGAAGTCGGCGGTGTATGGAGGTCATGTTTCCGCAAACGTTCACGAAGGGCACTGGCAGGGAGTGCTCCGTCCGGGGCTGGAAATGGGCGTGTCTGTACCCCTGCGATAATTGAAGCTGCTCCGGCTTCATGTTGGATTATATGGCATTCTTCGCCCAAAAGTACCTCTGTTCCCCTGTCGCACCAGGTGAAAAGAGCCAACTGGTTGCCAAACGTGCCTGATGGAACGAATAACGCTGCTTCTTTGCCCAGCATTTTTGCACCGAGGCTTTCCAGTTTTTTTACTGTTGGGTCATCTCCGTAGACATCGTCTCCCACTTCCGCTTCAGCCATAGCTTTTCGCATGGCGTCGGTGGGCTTTGTTACTGTATCGCTTCGTATGTCAATCATGGCTTAATAAGTGATGATGATTGCATGGAATACCAAAGGGACAGACCCGGTATTTTTTATGCTGTGAGATGCCCCATTCCCGGTAATAATTGAATCGCCAGGTTTTACTTCCACCTCTTTACCGTCATCGTTAACGCTCCCAGTCCCGGAAAGTATAAAATAATACTCAGTTTCTGATTCATGTTGATGATATCCGATTGAACAACCTTGATTTAATGTAATTTCCGCGAACATTCGGGCGTTTTTTTGCGTGCTGCCGTCAAGGAGATATGTAAAATGAGTGCTACCCTCACCGTTCCGCATTTTTTCCTTGTCTTCTGTTTTCATTTCATTGCGATGAATAACCATAAAATCTTCTCCCTTTTTTGGTCTGTCCCTATTATTACCAGAATTACTTGACAATGAAAAGAAGCTGTCATAGAAGAATGATATGAGCTTAACAGGGGACAGACCTTCCCAAATCTTGTTATATGCATATCGTGGCTTACTAGGTTTATTAGTTCTATTGGGGTTTATTTTCATTTGGGGTACTATATATGGCGTGTTTTTTCAAAAAAAGCCTCCAAGCCAGGAGAAACCGACTGCTTCTCAGAAAGTAGGAGAGGGACAGATCTTTACCGGTATCGGCACGATCCGTGTCTCGACTGCCGATGCCCAGCCCGCTATGGTGATACTGTTTGCTTCATTTATCTATTACCCTGACGATAAGGCTTTTTCCGAAGAATTGGCTCTCCGTGTAAAGGATTTTAAGCAAATAATTGTTGGTTATTTTGGTTCTTTCCCGGTATCTGAGCTTAGGGGGTTGGATGAAGAAATTATTAAAACGGAGTTATTGCTTCGTTTTAATTCTATCTTGCGGCTTGGGAAAATTGAGACAATGTATCTTGGTGATTATATGATCATTGGATAAGATGGTTTCATGCGACTACTTAGGAGCCGTAGAATTAATAATATCATTAATTCTATTTAGAAAGATCATTTCTCCCCGGTTTATCCTGGCAGTAACATGATATTCCGCTCCTTCAAGCAGCTTCCAGTTTCTTCTTTAAGGGACAGAGCGTTTCTGCAACCATTCCAACCAAGCTTGTGTCAAAATCCCGATCGTAGATAATTACGCTGATTTCAAGAACCTGGTAATTGTGATACCATTTAATAAGGAGTTTATTTAATGGGACAACTGACGTCTTCAGCCGCCCAGGTAATTATTTCCATAATTCCCATTGTGGGGATTGTAATGGGTTCGGTAGTGATCTTTTTCTATCTCCTTTGGAACCACAAGCGCAGGACACTGCTTATAAAAGCCGGGCAGTTTCAGCGGCCTGATTTTGATCTGCTTGCTTTTAGCCTTCTTGCGGGGCTGCTTTTAAGTGCGGTAGGCCTTGCTTTGACCATTTTTCTGGCAATCGCCCTGAAGATCAATTTTGGCCTTTTGGGCGGGATTATTCCTTTGGCAATAGGAATTGGTTTGTTGGCTTATTATGGGATAAAGCGCGGTGACAGGCCTTCATGATTTCAGGGGACGCGATCTTCCAGGGAGACGATGAGGATCGGATAATAACCGCTCAGATTGTCTCCGGCCAAAAGGAGCTGTTCAGGCTTTTGATTAAAAAGCATGAAAGGGCAGTTTATGGGATGGGGATGAGCTTCTTCCATAATGTTGATGACGCGTCGGATTTTACCCAGGAGGTGTTTCTAAAGGTATTTAACAATCTTTCCCGCTTTGAGGGGCGTTCGCGGTTTTCAACCTGGCTGTACAAAATTGCCTATAATACAGCGGTTAACAGTGTTACCAGAATGAAAGAGTACAAAAGCCTGACTGAAGATGAAGTTAAATGCGACAATGATACTCCTGAGAGAAAACTTCTCAGGAAATTGGCTTGTGATGCCGTTTTAACGGCAGTAAAAGAGCTGCCTGAACGATTCCAGGTGTGCATAGACTTATTTTTTTTCTATGACCGGTCTTATGAAGAGATAGAGGTTATCACGGGATATCCGGTTAATACGATCAAGTCCCATGTATTCAGGGCAAAAAAAATATTGCGGGAAAAACTTGCGGTTTACGCAGGGAATAACCCGGGAGGCTATGAATGAGAGAGCGTTTTTTAATGGATTGCAGTACGGTTATGGATACTATTTATGAGCATGAAAAAGACAGTTCTTTGCCTTTTTTGATACAGATGAAAATTTGGTTCCATCTCTTATACTGCCCCAACTGTTCCAGGGAAATAAGGAATTTGCAGTGCCTTGAAGAAATCATGAAAAATGATTTTTTGCCTCCTTCGCCCGGCCTTGAAGATACATTGATGGAACGCCTGTATACGGAAAATGACGCAGCCCAGGAAACAGATGCCCCCACCGGCTTTTCTTTCAGGATTTGGGTAATAATCGGTTTTTTTGTGCTGCTCTCCCTTTCAAGTTCTTTTTTCGGGATGAATTTTGTCGCAATTGCGAATTCCGAAGGGTTATCCTTCCTTTTGCCTGTGGGTATAACTATCGGGATTGTGTTGACTTGTTATGGCGCTTTGTTTATCGGCAGCCATTTAAAAGAGCTTTCCAGCCGTTTTAGGCTACGATAAGCGATTTTTCGAGGTCTGTTCCCCAAAATTTTCTTAAATTGGAGGGTCTGTCCCTCTAAAATCTCTAAATAAGCTCTATTTTTGCGGGTCTGTCCCCCAATTTGCCTAAATACATTGACAAATCCGCCTATTGGGGCGTACTCTTAACCTATGAATATTTCAACATATACCGTAAAACCAAAGCTTCCTAACTCTTTGAAGCCATTGGAGGAAATTGCCAGGAACCTGTGGCTTTCCTGGAATTT
>Ga0268262_10000329_pt1 | contig 63691 bp, 64 predicted proteins | sample TergutNc150P3_FD_190354 | JGI IMG/M metagenome (GOLD analysis project Ga0268262, IMG submission 190354) | Nasutitermes corniger P3 segment gut microbial community from laboratory colony in Florida, USA - Nc150 P3 (SPAdes) (version 2) | ecosystem: Host-associated > Arthropoda: Insects >... | reverse complement strand
AAGGATTTTTAACATCGAATTATACGAATTAATACGAATATTTCAATAGCATTTAGGTCTTTATTCGTAAATATCCATGAAATCCGTAGACTATTTTCCTTAAGTTTATGATGTTGGCTCTGACCCCATATTTAAAATATTCCTTAAGTTTATAATAGTTTATAATGTTGGGTCAGAGCCTGCTAACATGATTTGTAATTTGTACATTGTAATTTGTATTTAACTTTTATCTCTCAAAAACCAAAAAATCGCTTTTAAAAAAACTCTTATATGCTATAATAAAAAAATGTTTAAAAAAATACAAATTGCATAAACTTTAGCTAAGGAAACAAATATGACCTCTTCTCTATATATAATAGCAGCCCCAATAGGGAATCCCGACGATATTACCATAAGGGCTCTAAACACCATAAGGGATACGATTGAAATACTCTATTGCGAAGATACAAGAGAGACCGGGAAGATACTGTCATATCATGGTATAAAAAAACCGTTAAGATCATTACATGCCCACTCCGATGACAAAAAAATTTTATCCCTTATAGAAGAGGTAAAAAACAATATCAATGTGGGATATATGACCGATGCAGGAACGCCGGGCTTATCCGATCCCGGTAATAAAATAGTATATATGGCAAGAAAAGAGGGAATTAATGTAATACCTGTACCCGGAGTATCTGCCCTTGCAACAATAGTTTCGGTGAGCGGGTTTCCCGATAAAAATATTTTTTTCGGAGGATTTTTAAGCAAAAAACCCGGCAGAAGAATTAATGAACTGAGCAGGCTTAAAAATAACGAAGGAATTATTGTAATCTATGAATCTCCCCACAGAATAAAAAAAACCCTCAAAGATATTGGAGAAATATTTCCCGAAAGGGAGATAATTATAGGGAGAGAGATGACTAAAAAATTTGAAGAATTTATAAATTTTAACTCGCATAATATTAATAATATTTTAGATGAGCTTACCGAAAAAGGTGAATTTACAATAGGAATCCTGAATAAAGATATAAAATCTATTGAAGACAAAAAAGATGACTGCTAAATTTATACTATAATTACTTTATTATTGACATTAAATTCTTTAAAAATATTTTATCAAAAAATGACATTCTTTAGAATAATATTTTTATTACTAAATCTATTTACTGAGGTAAAAAATTGGCTTCATCAAAGCTTACAAAAATCATCAATGACGATAAGGAGTTCCTTTTCCAAAATTACGGTGAAAAACTCAATGCTTCATTTACAAAAGGCGACGGTTCATACCTGTATGATCAGGATAACAAAAAATATATAGATTTTTTGTCGGGAATTGCTGTGTCTTCTCTTGGATATTCAAATCAGGCTCTACATAAGGCAATTCACAGCCAGATAGACCGCATTATCCATACCTCTAACAAATTTTTTAATCAGGAACAGATTGAAGCTGCAAAGCTAATCTCAAGCACATCTTTTCCGGGAAAGTCTCTGTTTGTAAACAGCGGTGCAGAGGCTAATGAAGCGGCAATAAAGCTTGCAAGACGATATGGGGTGCATATAAATAAGAAAAAATTTAAGATAATTACATTTACAGGTTCATTTCACGGAAGGACATTCGGGGCAATGTCTGCTACTGCCCAGCCGAAAATCCATGAAGGCTTTGGTCCGCTTGTACCGGGCTTTATATATGCGCCGTTTAATAATATAAAAGCTATAAGGAAACTGTTAAAAAGGGATAAGCATATAGCTGCTGTTATGTTGGAGCTTGTACAGGGTGAAAGCGGAATAAATCTTGCAGATAGAGATTTTGTAAAGGAGATATTTGATACATGCAATCAAAAGGGAATCCTTACAATAATAGACGAAATCCAAACAGGTATAGGGAGAACAGGTTTAACATACGCATATCAGCATTATAATGTTACGCCTGATATACTGACATTGGCTAAAGGTTTAGGCGGAGGGATACCGATAGGCGCAATACATGCTAAGAATTTTCTGTCGGAATATCTTCCGGCCGGAGCTCATGGCACAACTTTTGGAGGGAATCACCTTGCGTGCGCTGCTGCTGTAGCTGTCCTTACCGAAATAAAAAAGAACACATTTATCTCAAATGTGAATACTGTGTCTAATCATATCTTTGAAAGATTGAAAAAAATCAAACAGAGAACAGGATATATTAAAAGCATCCGAGGGCTTGGACTTCACATAGGTATTGAGTTAGCGGAAGACGGAAATAATCTTGTAAAAGAGGCTCTCTCTGAAAAACTGATAATAAATTGTACTGCGGAAAATGTTATTAGATTAGTCCCCCCTTTAAATATTTCAATGGACGCTGTTAACGAAGGGATGGATATACTTGAAAAACTAATTTTAAAATATGGTGAGATTTATGAAAATACCCAAAATAAACTCTGAAGATTTCATTTCACTTGAGGATGTATCAAGGGAAGAAATATTTAAATTGTTTGAATATTCCAAATACCTTAAAGGTCTGGTTAAGAAGAAAAAATTTGTTAAAATTTTAGAGAATAAAACTCTTGCTATGATATTTGAAAAAAACTCCACAAGGACAAGGGTATCCTTTGAAACCGGAATGCTTCAACTCGGCGGGCATGCACTCTTCTTGAGCGGAAATGAGATTCAGCTCGGAAGAGGAGAGACTATCGGCGATACTGCAAAGGTTCTTTCAAGATATAATGACGGAATCATGATACGGACATTTGCCCATGATAAAGTTATTGAGCTTGCAAAATATGCGGATATACCTGTGATAAACGGTCTTTCCGATTTTCACCATCCGTGTCAAGCCTTTGCCGATTACTTTACAATATTTGAAAGAGAGAAGGATATTGCTAATGTAAAACTCACCTATATAGGCGATGGAAACAATGTTGCAAACTCTCTCCTTATAGGCGCAGCTATAATCGGAACAAATATTACAATTGCATCACCTAAAAAATTTGAACCTGATATAAACGTAGTAAAAAAAGCGTACAAACTCGCCTCAAAATCCCATTCACAAATCTATATCACCGATGATATAGATAAGGCTGTTGAAAATGCAGATTATATTTATACGGATGTATGGGTAAGTATGGGACAGGAAAAAGATACTGCAAAAAAAAGAAAAATTTTCACAAAATATGTTGTTGATAACAAACTCCTCAAAAAGACAGGCAAGGATACAAAGGTACTCCACTGTCTTCCTGCGCATAGAGGTGAAGAGATTACAGATGAGGTTATGGACGGCAGCAGTTCAATTGTCTTTGAGCAGGCGGAGAACAGAATGCATTGCCAAAAGGCTATACTGTGCGCACTGATGGGCAGATGAAAAACAGGTTATATTTATAGACAAAAATATTCTTTATTCAGCACAAAAGGAAACTATAATGAAAAAAATAAAAAAAGTAGTGCTGGCTTATTCCGGCGGACTTGATACATCAATTATACTCAAGTGGCTTATAGAGACATACAACTGCGAAGTTATTGCATACTCGGCAAATATCGGTCAAGAGGAAGAACTTAAAGGTTTGCCTGAGAAAGCGAAAAAAACAGGCGCAAGCAAATGCTATATTGAAGATTTAACCGAAGAATTTGTAACAGATTACATATTTCAGGCTATTAAGGCAAATGCGATTTATGAAGACAGATACCTTCTCGGAACGTCTTTAGCGAGACCCGTTATAGCTAAACGCCAAGTTGAGATAGCAAGGAGAGAAAAGGCTGACGCAGTATGTCACGGCGCAACAGGTAAAGGTAATGATCAGGTTAGATTTGAAATGGCATTCAAAGCCTTAGCTCCAGAGCTTAAGATTATCGCGCCGTGGAGAGAGTGGGAACTTGACTCGCGCTCTAAACTGTTCGACTACGCAGAAAAACATAAAATACCTCTTCCGATTACTAAGGATAAACCCTACAGTATGGACAGGAATATTCTGCATATATCTTATGAAGGCGGCATACTCGAAGATCCGTACCGCGAACCTGACGAGAATATGTTTATATTAACAAAATCGCCTGAGAAAGCGCCGGATAAACCTCTGTACATTGAGATTGAATTTAAGAAAGGCGAACCTGTTGCTATAGACGGCAAAAAACTCAAACCCGTTGAATTAATGAAAAGGCTCAACAAACTTGCAGGTGAAAACGGAATAGGACGCATAGACATTGTAGAGAACAGACTTGTAGGAATTAAATCAAGGGGCGTATATGAAACCCCGGCAGGTACGGTGCTTATGCTTGCCCATAGAGACCTTGAGTCTATTACGCTTGACAGAGATACGCAGCATTTAAAAGACGATTTGGCAAATGAATTTGCGCGCCTTATATATAACGGCATGTGGTTTAGCAGAAAACGAGAAGCATTAGCTGCCTTTATAAATAAAACGCAGGAACATGTAAACGGCATTGTAAGACTAAAGCTTTATAAAGGAAACTGTACCGTCACAGGAAGAAAGTCCCATTCTACTCTTTATGAGCCGGATATTGCAACGTTTGACGCAAGCACGCTCTATGATCAAAAAGATGCAACAGGATTTTTAAATATTTACGGTCTTCAACTCAAGGTTGAGTCTATGCTGAGGAAGAAGAGGAAGTAGATGGCGGCAGGATGCCACCACTACAACGTTTGAAATTATATCAAAAATTCTGCCACTATTTTTTCTTAAATTCAATTTTTTACAAAATTTTGATTGCTAAAAAACTAACCTTAATCTATATTTTTATTTAATAAAACATTCAACAAAAAGCAAAGTCTCGCCGTCTTAAAAGAAACCGATGGCGCGTTAGAGCTTTTCTTTTATTATTATAAAAATTTATAAAAACATAAAAGCAATGGAGAAAACTATGAAAAATATTTTAGTAACCAATGAGAGAGAGAGAGAGAGAGAGAGAGAGAGAGAGAGAGAGAGAGAGAGAGAGAGAGAGAGGAGCACATCTCGCTAAATTATCTCCTATAAAGAGTCTCAACCCTTCCATTTTTAATCTAACAAAATTTCTGCCAATCCTTATATTAACCTTTACACTAACATTCTGCGGAGGCTCAAGTTCGGGCGGTTACGAATATTTCAACGATGTAAAAACCGTCTCTGCCGGAGGGAGGGCTAGTAACTCAGGGGACACAGTAGCAATCAAAACCGACGGCAGTCTATGGGCTTGGGGAGGTGAGTACAATGAACCTGTAAGAATAGGAACCGATAATGATTGGAATTCTGTCTCTGCCGGAGGAGGACACACGGCAGCAATCAAAACCGACGGCAGCCTTTGGACTTGGGGACAGAATAATTGGGGTCAACTTGGCGACGGCATAAGTGGTAATTATGCAAGGAGCCTTGAACCCGAAAGAATAGGAACCGATAATGACTGGAATTCCGTCTCTGCCGGGTATGGGCATACAGCAGCAATCAAAACCGACGGCAGCCTTTGGGTTTGTGGATTGAATAATTACGGTCAGCTTGGTAACGGCACAAGTGGTGGAGATGCAGAACTCAATGTACCTGCAAGAATAGGAAGCGATAAAGACTGGGCTTCCGTCTCTGCCGGGGGTGGGCACACAACAGCAATCAAAACTAATTACAGCATTTGGGCGTGGGGACATAATTATAACGGTGAACTTGGCGACGGCACAAATACAAACAGATCAAAGCCTGTCAGGATTCAAAAACCGAGCGGCAATTAATATTATGTATGTGAGTTATCGCAAATTAAGCAGAGGTTAAAAAAATGAAAAAAATTCTACGATTAACAATCATTGCAATATGTACAGGCATTATTATACCGTGTAATTTATACAGCGCAGATATAACTGCAGGCGCAACTGCATGGTATGCATGGGGAGGCAGATCTGAAAATTTACAAGAGGATATCAGCGACAACAAAAGAAGTAAATCTTATTCATTTGATCCGACTCTTCTATGCGGTCCTGCCCTCTCCGTAAAATTCAGTAATAGTTTTAATTTAACTTTTGTTTATCTCTACGGTAAATTTAATTTCAATGAAGGTGATATTGGAGATGAACATCCAGAACTTCACTATTCTTTTTCTGCAAAATCAAAGGCGAAGAGGAGCGATTCTGACCTTGCCCTTAATTACAGATTAAATGATTATTTCAAAGTCTTTGCAGGTATAAAGTATATGGCTTATGAAACCAATTTATCATACGATATATCATACACTGATGGTCATAAAGATCACTGCTACAATCATGCAAAACATACCAGTATTGGTCCGGGTCTGGGTGTCAGCTCTACTCTTCCCCTTACGGATAATATTTTTTTGCTTACTACACTCTCGGGATTTTATTTATTTAGCAGCGGAGAAAAATTTCAAGATTACAAAATATATAATAACTATGATGTTGATTATAACATAGCGTATAATGAGTACGGTATTAATACAACTATATCCGTTGCATATTATATTACGCAATTATCAACTGTTATAAGCCTTGGAGGCAGATTTCAATATTTTGTAATAAATTATGCCAAGTATGAAGATTTTCTCATAAATTCCATAGCTAATAAAATTTACGGTATAACGTTAACTGCTACATATTCATTTAGTTTTTAGCAACACCATCGGTGATGTCTGATAAGTAACATATAGGCAACATGTCAGGCTCAGCGTGATTAGTTACATATCACGTCATTGCGAGCCATGTTTTAAATTTCATTGTAAAACAATGTAAACTCGGCGTGGCAATCCAGTAGGATAAATTAAGACTCTGGATTGCCACGCGAAAGTTACATAATCTATACTCAAATATTACCGACTCGCTCGCAATGACATAGGATGTACCAATCGTTTACTCTTGTAACTTATCAGGGCTGCCGGACTTTCTATTTTTTCTTACCCTTGAGTTCGTCAACTGCCGATTTAAATTCATACATTAACCCGGTGCCCTCTTTACTGCTATTGAATTCGTCAACGGTATTCCATTTAACTAATTCCCCCTGTTCATTGCATGTTGGGCATGTTACGGAAGAAGCCTCTTCTTTTTTAAACTTATGACCGTTTTTACATTTATAAGTTTTCTGCATAATAGACCTCCCTTTATATTTGCATAGTAAAGTTTACTTTGTAATTGCTAAGGAACTTATAGAATACTACTCAATAGGCAAATTTTTCTACACCAAGTTATTCCTTATAATCATTGTAAGTAAATATCAATTTAAATATTTCATTATTATTCTTATCTTTGTATAAATATATCAGCGTAACTTTATTATCCCTAAAAGGCTTTAAATCTGAACTTGTTTTTACATTATTCAAAACTTCTTTATATGAAATTTTTTTAAGTTCTTCTAAATTTAATTCATCTTTTGAAACATTTATCAATGTTAAAACATACTGAAAAGTCTTATCCGGTAAAGCCATTGTAGAATCTACCCTTAATCCAGAACTCAACATCATAGGCAAATTCTTATTTACTTCCTGAGAGGCTTCTAATAATTTTTTATCAATAACAATGCTACTCTTATCAAATTGATCAATTAAATACTTTCCGCCCTTTATGGCAATGAGTGTAGCAAGTACAGTCAGCACAACTTTATAATTGAATTTTTTTTTCTCCATAATAGACCTCTTTTATATTTGCGTTCTACAATTCAAGCAGATTTGAGAATAGACGCTTTAATGTTTTATGTCAAGAGTTTTTAATCGCTCATCTAAAAGCCGTTCAATAAATATGCAAATATAAATACACAAAAAAGTCCTTCTGCAAAAATTAATCCACACCCAGTAGAGAGTTTTATCATATTGCATTTAAAAAATTATTTACAACTAACTTAAAAATCTGTAAAATGACTTAGTCGGGATTGATTAAAATGAAGAAAAGCATAAAAATCATAAACAAGCTTGGAGACAAGTTATGGAATAAATTCAAAATAAGCATGCAGCTTAAATTGTTAGTGCTGTTTCTCGTAATCAAGATTGTGCCTCTCATCATAGTTGCATTTATCGCATGGTGGGAATTTCGTTCACTCGGCGTATTACTTCAAAAATACTCAGTTGAAAAATCTACAGAGGCTTTAAACGATCTGGCAACAGAAAACATTGAAAGGCTTACCACAGACACAGCTAAAGCCATAGCCGATTTCCTTTATAAGAGGGATGCCGATATAATTCATTTATCACGCCTCCATCCGTCTTGGGGAGACTATTATGATTTCATAGAAAACCATAGAGGCAAAATTGTAGATCGCGGAGAATGGGCGCTCGCAGAAGACGGCAAGCAATGGGTAAGCGATGACGCTCCACTTGAAGAAAAACAGGCCATAAAATCAACCAATAATGAAAACAACGACCGTGACGGCTTCCATTACCGCTCCCCTGATAATTTCGTTTATAAGTCGGTACCTCTCTTCGATGAGGTTACATTCATAGGGCTTGACGGTAATGAAATCATCAAGGTATGCTCTAAAAATTCCACAAAGAAAAATTTTCCTATGAGCAGGCAGCTCAAAAATGTATCAAACCGCATTAATACATATATAAAAGCCGAAACATATTTTGAAAAACTACGCAGACTGAAACCCGGTGAAATATATGTCTCCGACGTTATAGGCGCCTATGTCGGCACAAACTATATCGGCATGTACACTCCCGATTCCGTAAAAGAGGCTTCGAAAAAACGCGGGTACAATATAGAATATGAACCTGAAAAACAGGCTTATGCAAGCGCTGAAAACCCCAATGGACAAAGGTTTGAAGGAATAATACGCTGGGCTACCCCTGTCACCGACAAAGACGGCAACAAAATAGGTTATGTAAGCTTTGCCCTTAATCACGACCACATCATGGAATTTGTCGACCACATTACGCCCATGACTCAAAGATACATTAAAATGCCAAACGCCTTTGAAGGCAATTACGCCTTTATATGGGATTATAATTGCAGAAGTATTGGCCATCCGAGACATCACTCAATAATCGGCTACGATCATAAAACGGGCGAACCGCAAGTACCCTGGCTTGAACAGAGCATATATGACGAATGGATAAAAAGCGGAAAACGCTACACGGACTTTATAAAAGATGTAAAGACATTTGACAACCAGTCGAGGACAAAAAAACCGGCAGCTCAACTTACACAGCAGAGACTTGTCGGGCTTGACGGCAGATACCTCAACAATGCCCCTCAGTGTACCGGATGGATGGACCTTACGGAAAAAGGAGGATCGGGATCATTCTATATTTTATGGAGCGGATTGTACAAGTTGACTACTGCGGCAGCTATACCGTATTATACGGGGCAATATGCTCCAAGCAAAGAAAACAATTTTTCCAAACGAGGTTTTGCCTTTGTTACTATCGGCGCAGGACTTGACGACTTCACAAAACCGGCGCAAATCACAGGCAAACACCTCTCTACTGAAATCAACAAGAAATCATTCAGTACAACTGTACAGTTATTTGCCATAACGTTAATTATTATTGTGCTAATAATCTTTATAGCATTCTGGATGGCTTCTTTCCTGACTAATAACATAACAAGACTCAACCATGGTATTGCGAGATTCAGATGCGGCGAAAGACAATTCAGGTTTCACTCCACTATAAAAGATGAGTTCGGTATGCTTGCAGACTCGTTTGACGATATGGCAGACTCAATAGTGGATTCTGTAAAAAATCCGCTCGTGATTATTGATAACAACCAAAAAATTGTCTATATGAACGAAAAGGGACTCCATCTTCTCCACAAAGACCTCGATGATGTTATCGGGCAGCCATACAATGAACACAGCATATACCCCGGCAATACGCTATACGATCCGATTTTCGCACTTAACAGAAAAGAAGAAACGCTCATATATCACCATGAAGAAAGCGACCATTATCTCAAAGGGGAAGCCAATTATCTCCTTGATAATGACGGCAGCCAAATAGGATATATAGTCACTTCCAATGACGTAACGCATCTTATAAAAACTCAGATCGAGCTTGAATGTGTAATAGACGAGGTAAACAAGGCGAATAAACATAAAGACGAATTTCTTGCCCGCATGAGCCATGAGATACGAACGCCTATGAATGCCATTATAGGTCTCACCGATATTGTTCAAAGAAAAATCCTTGAAATGAAAGATACAAACAACACCACAGATGAAATTAAATCCCAAATGCAAAGAATCAGAACCTCTTCACAACACCTTTTGGGTCTTTTAAACGATATTCTTGATATTACAAAAATAGATTCCGGAAAAATCGAATTAAGTTTAGAGGTCATGAATTTGTCAAAACTCATATCTACAGTAAATGAAATCATAAAACCAAGATGCGATGAAAAAAATATATCGTTCAATATAGCATATGATAATTTTAAACCAATGATGTTTTTCAGCGATTCGCTCAGACTCAGACAGGTTCTTATAAACCTTATTGGCAACGCAGTTAAATTCACACCGGAGTATGGCAAAATAGATTTTACCGTAAGCAAACTCGAACAGGCGAACAATAAGTGTAATATTCTCTTTTCTGTTAAAGATACGGGCATAGGCATATCACCAGACAGGATTGAGAAAATATTTGAACCGTTTGAACAGGAGAGCAGCGAAATAACCAAAAAATACGGCGGTACAGGACTTGGGCTGGGTATAAGTAAACGCATTGTTGAAATGTTCGGAGGAGAAATCACCATAAAATCCAAACAGGGCGAAGGGAGCGAATTTTCTTTCGCTATATGGCTCGAAGAGGCAGAGACCGACGAGCAGGATAAAACTGCTATAAACGTTAAAGGCAGGTTCAAAAATTTCCGCGCGCTGGTTGTGGACGATGTAGAAATAAACCGTCTTATTGTAAGCTCGCTTCTTGAAGCTACAGGGATTCAAATAGATGAGGCAGATGACGGAAACGTCTCAGTGGAAATGTTTGAAAAATCAGCAATCGGAACTTATGACATAATCTTTATGGATGTGCAGATGCCTACAATGGATGGTTATGAAGCTTCAACAAAAATAAGGTCAATGGACCGCCCCGATGCTAAGACAATCGCAATCATAGCCCTGACCGCTAACGCATTTATGGACGATATTACTAAGTCAACCCAAAGCGGCATGAACGACCATATAGCTAAACCGGTAGACTATGACAAACTTATAAAAGCAGTAATTAAATACCTTGGCGTTGGACAAGAACCTGATACAGCCGAGACTTCTTAAGACTGCCGGATAAAAGTCATCGCAAAAAATATGTCTTCGCTCCTGCCCGCTAACCGCGCTTTAGCCACAGAAATATTTACCTCTAACCTTGAGGTCGTTGAAACTACTGCTGCCTTTCACGGTATTTTTTTATAAAGACAGGCAGGAATAATAACAGGTCATCTACTATTATATAATCTGCTATGGAAAAAATTGCAGCATTGGCATCCTTATTTATAGCTGCAATTACTTTAGAATTTTTCATACCTGCAACATGCTGCTGCGACCCTGATATTCCACAAGCCATGTAAAATCTTGGCGATACAATCCTCCCTGTAATCCCCACCTGATGACTGAATGGGAGCCATCTGTTATCGCAGACAGGCCTTGATGCGCCAATCGCCGAGTCCTTAAACAGAGCTGCCGTCTCTTTGATGAGGTTAAGATTCTCATCCCCTCCTATACCTCTCCCAACTGCTATTATTACATTAGCTTCTTCTAATTTTATATCTGTTTCAACCGACTTTGATAATAGCTGCGGCTTATAGCCGGCGCTTGATATAGTTATTTTTTCATTAAACACTAACTGATCATCTTTAGAGCAGACTCTTTCTTCAGGCATTGACGATACGCCAGAGAGAATAGTTAAAATATTGATAGAGCTATTAATCTTAACATTCATCTTTATTTTTCCATTAAATACAGACCTCTGCAAGATGCAGCCGTCATTATCATAAATAAATGATTCTACCGCTGTTACTGCCGCAGCGCCTAACTTGACTGAAAGTTTTGCAGCGCTCTGTGCATTTCTCATTGTGTGAGTAAATATTATGAATTTAGGATTATATTTTTCTGTTAGTAAATATATCGATTCTGCCGTTAGGTCGGGATTTGGATAATATAGATCATTGTGTTCCAGCGCAACAGTATTAAGCCCATATATGTTTGATACGGTTTTACATATATACTCTACATTTCTGCCCGGAACAAGTACAATGATTTTATGTTGTTTTTCCCGAATCAATTTTTCCGAAAAAGCAATAGTCTCAAGGCTCTGCTGCATTAGCTTATCCTCTATTGTATCCAGTACGACTAATAGATTCTCCTCTTTCATAGTATTCCCTTTTCGTGAAGTATGTTAAGTAATTTCTCTGCCTTCTCTTCCGTATTTCCGTCAATAACAATCCCCTTTGACGATACAACAGGATATTCTAATGATATTGTTTCTTTGGAATGATCAATGCTTTTTAAAGCGTCACAATCTATTGTAATAAGACTCATGGCTCTGGCAGCCATTACATTTGAGAGCGACGGATAGCGCGGTCTATTAACACCTGACTGTACTGTAATTAAACATGGAAGAGTCATATCTATATGTTCAGTCACTCCACCCTCAAGTTCGGATACAACCGTAATCCTCGAAAAATCGGTTTTAAGTTCAGACCTTATTACCGAAACTGCGCATGGAATGGAAAGATGCGAGGCTATTATTGGTCCGACCTGACCTTGCATTAAATCCTCGGACATAACGCCTGCAAATATTATATCATAATCTTTATCTTTGGCATATTCGGCTATTAGTAACGCTGTTTCTGCTGCACATATATAGTCCTTATTGCACCTTATATGAATACCTTTATCTGCCCCTTTTTCAAGGGATTTTTTAACTGTTGATGAAACACGCTCAAGCCCAACTGATATTATATCTATTACCGTATCTTTATATATATCTTTAATTAAAAGAGCCTCTTCTAATGCATACTCATCATAACGGTTTATTCTAAATAGCGTATTTTTAAGCTCATCAATCCATGTTGATACACTATTGATTCTTATTTCCGAATCATGATCAGCTATCTGTTTTACACATACAAGTATCTTCATTTTTATTTTTATTCTATTTTATTCTCTTCTGATATTTGCCCGTCTTTTTAAATAAAATTTCAAGTTATACCAAAGTCAAGAAAAAAAGCGACCGCTCGCTCATTTTTTCCTTGACTTTTTATTATCCTGCCCGTAGTAATTTTAAAAGTCATTATATCTTTAAAGAATACCATCACCTTGAACTTTCAGGTGTTAAGAATATAATTACTTATAAATAAACTCTTAGTTATTTTAGAATATTATTGGAGGATTACAATGGATTTTGGAATATCAGATAAGATGAAAATCGTTCTTGAGATGATCAATGAGTTTGTTGATAAAGAACTGATCCCATTTGAGAAGGAGTTCCTCAACAATGATTTTAAAGAGCTTCTGCCGATTCTAAAAGAGAAAAGAGCTCTGGTAAAAAAGATGGAGCTCTGGGGTCCAAATCATCCTGTTGAGCTTGGAGGTATGGGTCTATCCATGGTTGAACATGGTCTTGTTTCGGAAGCGCTTGGAAGAACTCCTATAGGCCATTATGTTTTCGGATGTCAGGCTCCGGATGCCGGAAATATTGAGATACTGCACCTTTACGCCACAGAGGAGCAGAAGAAAAAATATCTGGAACCGCTTACAGCAGGAGATATTAGAAGCTGCTTTGCAATGACTGAAGTAGACATGCCCGGCTCCAACCCTGTTATGCTGGAGACAACTGCCATAAAAGATGGGAAAGATTATATAATAAACGGACACAAATGGTACACATCCGGCGCTGACGGCTCAAACTTTAGTATAGTAATGGCTGTTACCAATCCTGATGCTCCGGTTTATGCTCAGGCGAGTATGATCATTGTCCCTACGGATACTCCGGGATTTAACTTAGTCAGAAATATCCCGGTAATGGGTCATAGCGGCAGCGATTACTCAAGCCATGGAGAAATATTATTTCAATCATGCCGTGTTCCGCAATCTAATCTCCTTGGGCAAGAGGGTATGGGTTTTATTCTTGCACAAGACAGGCTTGGTCCGGGACGAATTCATCACTGTATGAGATGGCTTGGAATATGCAACAGAGCCTTTGATCTAATGTGCAAAAGGGCAAGTACAAGAAAAATCTCTCCTGATGGAAAAACACTTTCCTCAAAGCAGATTATACAGGAATGGATATCCGAATCCGCTGCTGAAATTCAGGCTGCACGCCTTATGACTCTATATGCTGCATGGAGAATTGATACTGTTGGAGCAAAAGAGGCAAGAGATGATATTGCAATGATAAAATTTGTTGTAGCCAATACTATGCAGAAGGTAATTGACAGAGCTCTGCAGGTTCACGGAGGATTAGGTATGACTGATGATACAATACTTGCATACCTGTATAGACATGAACGTGCTGCAAGAATATACGACGGCGCTGATGAAGTCCACAAGAGTTCTATTGCAAGACATATTTTGAGAAAATTTAAATAACAGGTCTGACGACGAATGGAATTAACATTTGAACAATTTAGCAAAGATCCTAATATTACAATGGAGTATATTTGGGGAAACTATTTTAAAAAAAACCGTATCTTCTTTAAAATAAAAAACGAGAGCGTAGCTGTCAAAAATTTAATATCTATCTTTAATGCAACTCTTAAGTTAAGCAATGAGATAGGATTTCAAGCTATGACTCTGCGCAATCTCAGCAAAGAGACAGATTTAAGCATGGGAGCTCTGTACAACTATTTTCCAAGTAAAGAGGAACTCTTTAAAATAATTCATATTAACGGTTTTAATCTAATAACAAACATTATAAATAATTACATTAAAACTGAAACACCTCCCGAACAAAAGATGAAGACGGCGATAAAAATACATATATACTTAAGCGAAGTGGAGCCTCTATGGTTCTATTTTTTATATATGGAAACAAAAAACTTAAAGCGTGAAGACAGAAAATTATCGATTGGGAGTGAATTATTTACTGAAAAGTTATTTACTGATATAATTTCCGATGGAATCCAAACCGGGATATATGCAGAAAGAAATATTCTCCTAACCGCTTCAATGATTAAAGCCATGCTGCAAGATTGGTATCTTAAAAGATGGAAGTACACTAAAAGAAAGATTAGCGCCGATGAGTATGCATCATTCATAATAGAATTTATTGAGTCTTATATAAAAATCTAAAGGAGGATTTTTACTATGACATCGCACGGCAGTATATCAGACGAACCCTCTTCAATTCGGGAAGGTGAAGAATTAAACAAGGAAACAATTTATGATTTTATTAAGTCAAATATACCTGAAATAAAAGGGGATATAGAGATCAAACAATTCCCAAGCGGATTTTCAAATCTCACATATCTTATAAAAATAGGCGAGAGGGAGATGATACTCAGGAGACCGCCATTTGGCAAAAAGGCTAAGACTGCGCATGACATGTCAAGAGAGTACAGAATACTAAAAGCGCTAAAGCCCGTTTTCCCTTATTGTCCTGAGCCTCTCATATATTCCGAAGATGAGAGTATAACAGGATCGCCATTCTATATTATGGAAAGGATTAAAGGCATAATTTTACGAAAAGATATTCCCGACGGATTAAATCTCTCCTCAAAAGATGCAAGAACCCTTTCGGAAAATTTAATATCCGTACTGCATAAACTCCATTCCGTAGATTATGCAAAAGCAGGATTGTCCGATTTTGGGAAACCTGCCGGTTATGTTAAAAGGCAGGTTGACGGATGGAGCAGCAGATACAGAGATGCCAAGACGCCTGATGCTCCGGACTTTGAAAAGGTAATGGAATGGCTGAGTGTAAAAACACCGGGAGAATCCGGTATTGTTGGAATAATTCACAATGACTATAAATTCGACAACACGGTTCTTAATCTTTCGGATAGTACAAAAATAATCGGCGTTCTTGATTGGGAGATGGCAACACTCGGTGACCCGCTTATGGATTTAGGTTCGTCTTTGGCATATTGGATTGAAAAGGATGACCCTCCCTTTATGCAGGCTGTGAGACAAATGCCGACAAACCTTGACGGCATGCTTACGCGAAAAGAACAGGTCGATTTATACGGCAGCCTTGCAGGAATTAAAATTGATAACTTCGACTTCTATTACTGCTTTGGAATTTTCAGATTAGCCGTTATTGCACAGCAAATATACTACAGATTTTATAACGGGCAAACAAAAGACCAGAGATTTAAAATACTGATTGCTTACGTTAAAATTTTAGAAAATATCGCATTAGAAATTACAGCGAAATCGGACTTATAAAAACCGTCATTACAGGTTTGACGCATAATTTACTTTAAAGGTTATACAAAAATAAGACTTATGAAAATAAATAAAACTCAATAAGGAAAAAATATTATGAAAATAAACTTTGACCTTACAGACAAAATTGCAATGGTGACAGGCGCAAGCCGTGGCATAGGAGAATCCGTTGCCGTAACATTAGCCGATTATAATGCAGAGGTTATTCTTGTTTCAAGAAAGATTGACGACTTGAAAAATGTCGAAGAAAAAATTAAATCAAGAGGCGGCAAGGCATTCAGTATTGCAGCTAATATCGGCAATATCGAAGATATTACGTCCCTGTTCAAACAGACAGCAGATAAATTCGGCAAGTTAAATATACTTGTGAACAATGCCGCAACAAATCCATACTTTGGAGATGTATTAAACGCAGACGAGCCGGTTTGGGATAAGACTGTGGATGTAAATCTAAAAGGATACTTCTTTATGAGCCAGCATGGCGCAAAGATGATGATAAATAACGGCGGCGGATCTATCATCAATGTATCTTCAATCAATGGCATAAGACCCGCTCTGATGCAGGGGATATACTCCATAACAAAAGCAGGCGTAATTGCAATGACAAAATCTTTTGCCAAGGAACTTGCTTCTAAACAAATAAGAGTCAATGCTCTTCTACCGGGTCTCACCTCTACCAAATTTTCATCTGTAATGATAAACAATGAAGACCTGATGAAGAAATTAATTCTCCCTCAAATTCCCATGTATAGAGCCGCCCACCCTGACGAAATGGCTGGCGCTGTTCTCTACCTTGCATCCGACGCATCGTCATTTACAACAGGCGCAACTATAGTTGTTGACGGAGGAGCGTTGGCATAAATAAATTATTAACTCGTAAACTCATCTCTCTTAATAACATCATAAAACGGGATAACGCCGCCGAAAATGTCTAAGGCGCTCCCTATTGTAAGGTCAATCCTGCCCTTCCCTGCTTTATATACCTCAGTAATATCGCTGTAATCTTTAACTCCGCCTGCGTATGTAGCAGGTATGGAAACGGAATCCGCCAGCAGTTCTATAAGCTCTGAGTCCACACCCTCTTTCATTCCCTCAACATCAACTGCATGTACAAGAAACTCGCTGCAATAATCTTCAAGGCTTTTTATATTCTCTTTGGATATGGTAAACTCGGTGAAATTCTGCCATCTTTCGGTTACAACATAGTAGAGGTTATTCTTTTTGCGGCAGCTCAAGTCTATTACAAGTCTCTCTCGACCGACTCTTTCGGCAATCCTCTTTAGATTATCAATATTAAAAATTCCGTCTTTAAAAATATAAGATGTAACAATCACATGAGATGCCCCGGCATTGAGAAATTTATCAGCATTATCAGGATTTATTCCACCGCCTATCTGCATACCTCCGGGAAAAATTTTAAGCGCATTAATTGCCTCAACCTCGTTCCCTGAGCCAAGCATTATTATATGTCCGCCGAATAATCCATACTCTTTATATATTGCCGCATACCACGAGGCATCTTTATCCGACACAAAATTTTCAACTGCGCCATAATCATTAAGCGTAGCGCCGACTATCTGTTTTACCCTGCCGTTATGTATATCTATACATGGTCTGAATCTCATATTCTTTTCTCTATCAGATTTCTAATAATTTTTAATTCTATCGCGAATTACTCAAATAAAACGAATAACACAAAACAAATTTCTTGACACAATAAAATATCTCGTCATTCTATGTCATATTGCCAACGTAGCTCAGCCGGTAGAGCAGCTCACTCGTAATGAGCAGGTCGCCTGTTCGATTCAGGTCGTTGGCTAAAAAAAATCCTGATTAAATCAGCACTTTCCAACTTACCTCAATTTAAAGATAAGTATCGTTAAGGCAAGCTAAGAAAATTGACATCTTTACTTTACCATAAATAAGTTACATCATATTTATAAAGATTTTCATCTGTAGTTATCAATATCATGTTTTCTGTGATTGCTGTTGCTACAATCAACCTGTCAAATGGGTCTTTATGGTGGCAGGGAAGAACAGAAAGTAACTGCAAATATTCTCTTTCGAGAGATAATATAAAAAATCCGTTGTCGTCTATCATTCGGAAAAATTCCATTAAACCGCCATCAAGACGAAGTTTATTAGTTCCAAGTTTAATAGCAACTTCCCATGCCGATACTATACTGACATATTTTTCAGTATTCTTATCAAGAATTACCTTTTTTACTTTATCAGTTAAATAAGGAGAATTTTCAGCTATCCACAAAACAACATGTGTGTCTAAAAGATATTTCATTACATATAATCCTTAAATTCTTCCATTGGTCCATTAAAATCAGCAGACATAGATAATTTTCCTTCCCACCCACCTAATTTTGCTGTTTTAGTTCTATTTAAAGGCTTTGAAATCTCAAATGGAATTGCCTGCCTATAGACAACCTGACTAAGAAAAACATTTATTGCTGTTGACATATCAAAACCTAAATCAGCCAGTATTGACTGAGCTTTGACTTTCAGATCACTATCAGTGCGAATATTAATATTAGTTGTAGCCATAATTATTTCTCCTCCCTAAATAATATATGTCTATTATGTTATATTGTGCGCACATTGTCAACACAAAACTTCTACTCTCTAAAAAAATAGTTGAGATATATAGTGTATAAGCTGTTATGGAGTGCTATTTAAATGCACTCAAGATTGAATATTCCAATCTCGTAATGAGCAGGTCGCCTGTTCGATTCAGGTCGTTGGCTAAAAAATATTCTAAGAGCTTCTATAATTGCCGATTAAAGCATCATCACACAACATCCCTTCACCTTCAAAAAGTTCTTTCTTCTTGCTGTCTGTCCAGGTCAGTTTAAACAATTTATTATTATCATACAAATATGATATATTTAAATAAGTAAATATACCTTCATTTTTTTCTCTCCATGTTACCCTGTATGTGCCGATAAATCCGCCTTCGCCGTCCAATAAATCGCCGCTCATACTATAGATACCGTCACTGAGATTATTTGAAAATTCACCGACAATATTCCCGTTACTTGTTTCTTTTAAGTAGAATTGTCCGACTATTCCCATATTTACCTCTTTTCATTTTAATAAACTTATTTTAATTTTTTAATACTATTTGCATTTTACATTTTATAAATTACAAATATCAACTACGAATTATTTAAAAGAGCTATCTCTTTCCATAATTGAGGGTCAAAGCCGCATGATACTTTTTTTCCTGACCGCACTATGGGCGTCTTTAACAATAATGGGTGAGAAAGCAACTCCTCCTCAATATCAAATTTCATATATTTAAGATTCAGTCTTTCATATTCTTTGCTGTCAGTATCTATTAAATCAGGGAGAGATATAACTTTTGAGATATTTTGAAGCTCGCCTTTACTTATCCCTTTTTCTGCAAGATCAACAAAGTGAAATTTAATATTCCTCTCCTTAAAAAATCTGACAGCCTTTGCGCTATCCTTACATTTCTTTGCGCCAAAAATCTGAATCATAAATATCTCCAATTCCATGCAAGCAGAAATATAATTACCGCTTATTCTCCGAGTTTACAAGATCTTTATCAATTAAAAAATCCATCAGAAGTCCGGCGCTCTCTGTGATAATTTTATGGCAGCTCTCCCTCTGCTCTTTAGAACCGAATTTATGCTTCATCAATGAGCGGCAGCATGTTGTTCTAAACTTAGTTCTAAACTGTTCATGGAAGTCGTATGATAATTCATAAGAGGGTTCTCTTGACGACTCGAAATTAATTCTACCCTTTGCTGCTCCAAGAATCATCGTTGCTCCGCTTAATGCGCCGCACATACATCCTGCCCGCCCCAATCCTCCGCCAAAAGGCGTTACCATCCTTACCATATCTTCACTAATCTCAGGACTTATATATGTTCTAAATGTAAGAAAAATCGATTCGGCGCAATTATATCCTTTGCTATGAAATTCCGCAGCAGATTCAATCGCTTTTTGGGATAATGTATTTTCCATAGTCCTTTCCTCCGTAATAAGAAACAAATGTACAACTATAAATTTTTTTTGCAATGATTTTAACAGTAGATACAAGGTATGCCTTGCATCTACAAATTTCCGCAGATAAATTATTCGGTATCGCAGGGGGTCGCCAGCGCCTGCTTTGATTTTGTAACCATTTGCAGCAAAAATCACGAAAAATCAAATCTTTTCAATTCTATCAAATTCAACGGAATTAACTTCAATGAGTTTAATTACATTATCCAATTTTGAATTTTCGACCCTTATGCAATAACCGCAATCAGAGCTTAAATGGCGCGGTATGGGTATCATCTTATGTTCAATCCCATTTTTCTTTAGAATATTAGACATTCCTATAGAATGGTTATTTGAGTAAAAGAGTATAACAGAATATTCCGGCATTATATATTTTACCAGTATATTTTACATTAGTTGTTTAGCAGAGATAATAATTATCTTTTACAAACCTTTATTGTGAATGTATCTCCGTTTGAAGATATATCGGCATTGAGATTATTCTTCGCCACAGATCTTATTACATTCTCCTTAGCTACTTCAGAGTCAACTATTACTTCAAAATCCGTCACCCCTTTTTTCATAATATTCCGTACAAGGATTACAGGCTGCGGACATGATAAACCGGTTGCATCAATTCTTTCTGTCATATATAAATCTCCATCAATCTATTTTTTCCCTCATAATAAATCCCACAATCAGACAAAAGAAAAAACCTGTAATAACCGCAGCGAGTCCGAATGTTCCCGGACCGGCAGCCGAACTTGCAAGAAGAAAGTTGTGTGATAAAGCTGCTCCGAATATCATGCCCGTTACAAAAATTGCTGCGTCGGAATCTCCTTCTCCTGAGAGTATCAACTGTCTCACGGGACAACCTCCCGATAGAGTAAATGCCAAACCTGCAAGCGCCATGCCAAGGAAGTTGAAGATATGATTTGTGTGCGCTATTGGCTGATCATAAAATCCGGGTTTAAATTGACCATAAATCAGATTAAAAACTACTGCCGTTATTAAAAAGGCGACCACTCCGCTTGCCAGATGAAAATCTTTGACAATAATAATATCTCTAATAGACCCAATAGTGCAGAATCTGCTCCTCTGAGCAAGTATCCCTATGAGCAGACCCGCAGCAATGCTGATTAATAACGGCGCATGTAGTGAACCCGGTCCGCTTAAGCTGGAAAACAATGGTCCCGTTTCAGAAACCTTAAACTCTAAAGCGACCATAACAAGAAGCGCTGCCATAAATGCAGGAAATATCCATCCTGAACTTTTTTTTAATCTATAACTCTTCCCCAGTGTATAGCCGTTTTTAAGAAATATAACTCCAATACCTACGCCGGCAGTAAGACCGAATAATCCGGTAATTCCATTCCAATCTCCCCCTGCAAAACGCAGCAAAGCTCTCCATGAGCAGCCAAGGAATACAAGCGCACCTATCATTGCAAACATTCCAAGGAAAAATCTAATAACAGTTGAAGAGCCTCCTCGAGGTTGATGTTCCTTCTTAATAATTGCAATTATAAATGCTCCGATCACTAACCCGGCAATCTCAGGTCTGATATATTGTAAAGCCTCTACTCTATGAAGACCAAGCGCGCCTGCAATATCACGCCCAAAACAAGCTGCGCATATTCCCATATTAGGCGGATTGCCGAATTTCTGCAAAGTTACGGCGATAATTCCTATAATTCCTCCGGCAAAAATTATCCCAAATCTTGATGAAAAGATGTTTTTCATGTTGTTCCCCATTATACAGTGACTTAATATTTTTTATATCTACAATATTACCAAATTTATAAAGACAGTCAAAGTTACTAATTATATAAAATATATGCAAATTCTTTTTAACGCTTCTTGAAATTTTCTAATTGCGCAGCAAAGTCAATTTTTGCCCCGTATCTGCTAATTCAAAAAACCGTTAATATATGAGTTGAAATAAATCAATCTGTATAGAATAAGTGTTAAAAATCAAAGTCTGCAAGAGATAATCTAAATAAAAATATATGACAATATACTTTGACAATGCAGCAACATCTTATCCAAAACCTGAGTCCGTAATTAAAGGGATGAGTGATTTTATTAATAGAATCGGCGCAAATCCCGGAAGGTCCGGTCACCACCTGTCTGTTGAAGCCGGAAATATATTATTTAAAACAAGGGAGATAATTGCTCACCTCTTTACAATATCCGACCCTTTGAGAATATCTTTTACTTCAAATATCACTCACTCCATGAATATTGTACTATTCGGTTTATTGAACTCAGGCGACCATGTAATTACATCATCGGTTGAACATAATTCCGTCATGCGCCCGTTGCGAGAGCTTGAAAAGAGAGGCGTACAATTAACTGTTGTTAAATGCGATAAAACAGGTATGATAGATCCGCAGGACATACAGAGAAGTATAAAGTCCAACACAAAACTCATTGTGATTACACATGCGTCTAATGTAACAGGCACAATACTCCCCATAGAAGATATTGGACGGATAACGTCCGAGCATGGAATTTTATTCTGTATAGATTCCGCACAGAGTGCAGGTTCCATAGAGATTGATGTTAAAAAATTTAATATAGATATACTGTGTTTTACAGGACATAAAGGATTGTTTGGTCCAATGGGGACAGGAGGATTATATATTAAAAGCGGACTTGAAAAATTTATTAAACCGTTCGTCTATGGCGGAACAGGGAGTTTATCCGATTCCGAAAATCAGCCGGACTTCATGCCGGACAAATATGAATCTGGAACTCTGAACGTCATAGGGATTGCAGGACTTTATGAAGGGATTAAGTTTATTAGAGATACAGGCATAAAAAATATTAACTCAAAGGAAAATTCTCTGCTGAAACGATTCATTGACGGAATATCGGATATAAAAAAATTAACCTTCTATGGAACAGATTCTATCTATGGAACAGATTCCATAGAAGATAGAATTGCAATATTGTCATTAAATATTGAAGGCTTTTCATCGTCTGAAATATCTCTCTACCTTGACGAGCGTTATGGCATTGTAACAAGGTCAGGGCTTCACTGTGCGCCCTCTGCTCACAAAACAATAGGCAGTTTCCCTGCAGGCGCTTGCAGATTTAGTTTCAGTTACTTTAACACAGATGAAGAGATTGATACGGCTGTAAAAGCTCTCCATGAAATGACTCTGTCAAATTCCCAAGCTAAGAAAACAATGTTAATTTAATTCATAATAAAGGAGAGCAAATCTTATGTCATTACCGGATAGAAATAACCCTTACAATTTTAAAGAGTTTTTGGATTGGCGTGAAAATGTTGACTACTATGCAGACGATTTATTTTTTCAAAAAGTTTTGAAGTTCTATACCGGACCCGAATGGGAACAGGCAGATAAGGCAGCCCGATCTATTTCTCGCAAAGTTTCGCAGCGTTGGAGAAAAATGAGCGAAGCTATTGCGCGTCCGGAAAAACAGCCTTTCATTCTCCATTATGACGGTTTAAATAACCGTATCGACCGCATAGTCAGACCTTTAGAAACCGAAATCATGGAACAGGAAGTTTTTGGCGAGGGTATTTTTTCAGATAAAACTTCACCATGGACGAAATTGACTAAGATGTATCTCATCTATCAAAACGGCGAAGCCTGTGTTGCCTGCCCCATGACTTGTACCGAAGGCATGATTGCTATTATAGAAAAATATCCCGACAGCCCTGAACTCAAACAAATCCTGAAGCATCTGAAAGAAGGTATAAACGGTGAATTTGCCATAGGCGCTCAATACCTGTCGGAAATTCAGGGAGGTTCGGACGTTCCGGCTAATGTATTGGAAGCTGTAGAGGAAAACGGACAGTGGAAGCTTTACGGCACAAAATTTTTCTGCTCTGCTACTCATGCCGATTATGTAGCGGTAACTGCAAAGCCTAAAGGATCTGAGAAAGTAGCCCTATTTGCCGTACCTTCATGGCTGCCCGGCAATAAAGAAAAAGAAATACGCAATGGCTATACTATTGACAGAATCAAATGGAAGATGGGTACAAGCGAATTAACAACCGGAGAATTAACCTTTAACGGCGCAGCAGCCTATCCCATAGGTCCTCTGGAGAAAGGAGTAGCCAATGTTGTGGGAGTTGTTTTAACCTATTCCCGTCTGACAGTAGGTCTGTCAAGCGCTGCTTTTATGACCAGAGCAGCAAGAGAAGCTATGGCTTACGCAAAATTCAGAGAGGCGTTCGGTTTGAAAATCGAAAAATTTCCCATGTTAGTCTATCAATTAAACCGCATAGAACACAATGCTAAAAGGACAACAGCCGGAGCCTTTAAACTTTATAAAGCCTATTTGGACCTGCCCGGCGGCTTAAAGGGCGGGCTGACCCGGGATGAACCGTTGCCTGTTACAAAGCGGCGCTTTGAAGTGAGAGAATTAATTATGCTGCAAAAAATGACCTCTGCCTGGGATGCTACGGACACTATCAGAGAAGCTATGTCCGTATTCGGCGGACACGGAGTTATGGAAGACTTCTCCAGCCTGCCGCGATTATATCGTGATGCTGCGGTAAACGAATTATGGGAAGGTCCAAGAAATGTTCTGTTGACTCAAGTTCATAGAGATTTTCAAAGAGCGTCTGTCTGGTATGACCCGGGCGAATTTGTTAAAAATATTTTAGCCGGATCTTCTCAGGAACTTATCGGCAGGTTGGCATCTGAAATGGCAGAGCTGCTGACTCATCCAAATCTTTTTACAATAGATGCCAAAACTTTGGAAGTATGCGAGCGTTGGGATAAATTCTGTCATAACCTGTATCATGCATATCAAGACTTAGCGCTTCAAGAAGTAGAGAGAAATTAGAATAGAAGGAAATTAGAATAGCAGGGATAAAAAAAGGTCTGAATTTTTCGTCATCCAGACCTTTTTTATATTTAACCTTGCGGTTATAAATATTTTTTGGGGGTTCAATTTTGGGCGGTTTCTTAATATTAAGTCTTATCCCCGCCCTTAAATCTTTCAATTTTTTCTTCATAGTATTCCTCTCTGTATTCCTCCAAATAATCTTCCAATTTATGCCAATATAAAATGCACCGCATAGACTGTCAATATTATGTTAGAGTAAATTTTCAGCTAATAGTTAAATTTTTCTGCTCATCTCATCATATAGTAATCTTGCCATGCCAAAATTGTAGTTTTTAGACATATTAAGGGCATACTCATCATAGAGCATATCTTCAAAAATCTCTTCTGCGTGGCCTCCGTGAAGCCATTCATTTTTTGGAACGGTCTTTTTCATCTCCTTAAGCATCTTTGCTATTAATAGAGATTCTGCTTCGACGCAGGCATCCCATAATCTTTTATGAGTATGATCCATCTTTGACGGATTATATTTATCTATAGTTTTTTTTAGCTCGGTTTCAAAGGCGTTATCTTTTTGCGAACCGGGCAGTGCATCATAATACTTATCTACAGGATTTTTCATCTCAGAGTCAAATCTATCGCTTGAATTAAGTCTATCTAATGTCTTCTCGACAGATGTTATTCTATTTGAAACTGCATTATTTATAACGTTATCTATTCCTATCATATAACTCCTCACTTAACAATCAAATCGGCGTGAAGCGCTCCCGAATCTTTTAATGCTTTAAGTATTGCAATAATATCCTCAGTATTTGCCCCTACGGCATTTAGACTATCTACCAAATCTTTAACTGTTGCCGAATCTTTCAAAAAAGCTGCACTCAATTTTTTATTAGAATTATCTATCTGAATTGTCATACCTTTTCTGCTGACCATAGCCTCTGATATAGTCACATTGCCGCCTGTTACAATTGTTCCGTCCTTCTCATTTACTACTACCGTAGCTCTTACCTCAGGAACAATTTCAATATCCTCTATATTTGAAATAAATTCGGTCAGCGGAATTGAATCATCTATTGTAATGCTGATTTTACCATTTTCTCCCAGACTGATTTCACTGTTATTTAATTTCTCTTTTAAGGCTTTAATAAGTTTATCAGCAGTTGCATAGTCCCACTTTGTAAGTACAAGATATAGAAAATTCCGGTCATCTGCCGTCTTAAAGATAAACTCCGGCTTTATATCCTTTTCAACTACTCCGCCGCTTACGATTATTCCGCTCGTCTTGACAGAAGTCCGCGTATTCTCGCCGGCAGGTAACGATATCTTTCCTTGCGCTGCAGCATAAACTATTCCGTCTCCGCCCTTTAACGAAGATTGAACAAGAACTCCCCCTGCAAGCGACTTGGCATCACCAACTGATGACACATAAACATCAATCTTTTCACCAATCCTCAGATTCGGCGGCACTGTAGCTGATATAATAACGGCAGCGGTATTCTTAGTGACAGGTTCCGTATCTTGAAGCCCCATTGAGGATAAAAGATTTTTAAGCGAATTTCTTGTTAAGCTCGATTTGGAATCTCCTGTGCCTTGAAGTCCGACAACAAGTCCATACCCATAGACTTGGTTTGTTTTATATCCGTCAATGAAGCATATATTTTTGACCTTGACAGATACTTCACCCATGAGGCTCGCAGGCATAAAAGCGATAATTACCGATAAATATAGTATTCTGACATGTTTCATTATCTTGTTAATTCCCTTATCATTTTTTCAAGATAATCGATTAGTATCCGCTGCTTTTCAGCCTCTGTCAAATTTGCATTGGCTGTTTCACCCTCAGCCAGCGGAGGTTTTGTAATAGTAAGACCTTCTTTTCTCTCGGTTATCTGAATCCTGAAATCCGCCACCTGCTCCGAGTTAATCGTTCCGGCGCTGAGCTGTTTGGGATCTATGACGCCGGTGATCTGTATGGCATTTGAAACGCCGTTAAAACTATACACTCGTGATCCGTTTATTGTAGATAGACCGTTTTGCTGTCTTCCCGTAATCCTCGCAGCGATGGAAAACTCTAACTTTGAATTGCCGTTATAATTTGTCGATTCGTTATTTTTAATATTTTTGTTTGATGAGATTTTAGGCAAAAAACCTGTTATTGTCATATCCGGGTTAGACAAAATATCCGAAGAGCTGTTGTTCTTAAGCGCTATCTCAAATTTTAATTTAGATAAATCTCTGACATTTACAATTATTATATCTCCCACTTGTAGATTCCGGTCAGTGGAGTAAACATCTTTATCCTGCCATACTGTGGCGCTATATGCAAAGGTCGCAAACAGTAAAACTATTACCGTATATTTAATCCATCTCATAAGAATACGTCTGCCTCTTTCTCCGAGATAATTTTACCCTTTAGAACTTTACCTGATGACAGCTTAAAATTAACCTCATCTTTCTCGCAGCCGTTATTTAATGCTTTGCCCTTGACCTCAATGGTAATAGCGTTTTTTCTAATGGATAGAGTTATCATATCCCCTCTCTTTACCAAAACAGGTTTAACCGAATCCTGCCTGTTCTTTAAATTAAAATTATGTTTTATCTTAACGCCTGTTCCAAAGACAAACACTTTCTCATTCAGGTTTGAGTTCAAAAAATCGTATAGTCTCTTGTTATCTATCATTTTATCAATATACAGTTCCGGAGGAATAATAATATCTAATATCTCATCAACATTATCACCCTCCACCTTGCATATATCGGATATTTTTACATTCTCACTGTTTACAGTAACGTCAGACATCAAATACAATCTGGTATAAGCAAATCCGTTGGAACTGAAAATAAATAATAGAAGTAATGCTATTATGCCATTAAATCTTCTCATTATCTCTTAAGCCCTATAGCCGTGTTTAACATTGAATCTGATGTTTGAATGGCTTTGGAATTAACCTCATACGCCCTCTGCGCCACTATCATATTAACCATCTCTTCAACAACTTTGACATTTGACATTTCCAAAAATCCCTGATGAACCTTCGCCATACCTTCAATTGCAGGCCTCCCCGGAATCTCTTCACCGGAGGCAGGACTTGTCTTAAAGAGATTACCGCCTATGCTGATTAAACCTGCAGGGTTTACAAATCTATATATCTCTATTATACCTACTTCAACAGGATCTTCTTCGCCGACAATATTAACGGTAATTCTGCCGTCTTGACTCATAGAAAGCGTATTCATAATAAAGTTTTCAGGCAATATAACAGGAGGTTCCCACAAATAACCGTTAGACGTTACAATCTGTCTATTGGAATCTATTTTAAATGATCCGTCGCGCGTATATGCAACCGACCCGTCATAAAGAAGTACCTTAAAGAAACCCTCACCTTCAAGGGCTAAATCCAACTTATTCTCAGTAGATTGCAGACTTCCCTGTTCAAACATCTTCTGTGTAGCTGCAACCTTGACACCGTGTCCTACCTGAATACCTGTCGGTATTTCCGTAATCTCAGTAGCGGGAGTACCGGCATACAATACTGTCTGGTAGAGTAAATCTTCAAATTCCGCTCTCTGTTTTTTAAAACCTGTAGTGTTTACATTTGACAGGTTATTGGAAATTGTATCAATATTAAACTGCTGTCCAATCATACCTGATGCAGCTGTCCAGAGTGATCTCATCATAAAATTTTACCTCAAAAAGTTATTTTTACAGGAACAATATATCTCAAAAAAATATTTGACTATATTGTTCCAAAAGGATTATTTGTCTAAAGATATATGTCTCTTTTTATTATCGGTAAAATGTGTATAAAACCAAACATTTTATAATAAGACATAAGTCTTTTCCGAATTAAATTACAAAAAGGTATAATTTATGAATAAACACATAATAGCAATGATCATGATAATGATGTTGAATTTTACCCTGTTTTTATCAGGGAATAATGATTTCACAGATGATAAATCCATAGAAGATTTCATTATAAAAAATGATGAATTAGCAGATGATGTAATATCAATAGTAGATGGTCATTTTACTATTTTTTATAATAACAATAAAATTAAAGCAGAGGGACCTGTAAAAAAATCAAAAAAAGACGGAGAATGGAAAATCTATTATAATGATCCGGAGGGTAATGGGATTATGTCAAGAGGTATATACAGGTCCGATCAAAAGAACGGTCAATGGGTTACATTCTACATAGACGGCAAAACCATGATGAAAGCTACATATAGGAATAACGAACTAAACGGCCAAATTTTTCTATATACTAAGGAAGGTTTGCCGGTTGCCGAAATTATCTATAAAAATAATATGAAAAACGGAGTATTTAGATCATATTATCCAAACGGTATCCCAAAAGAGATATCAATGTTCAAACAGGATAAAAGAGACGGAACACAGAATTTATACCATCCAAATGGGAAGAAGAAATCAATCGGGCAATATAAAGACGGAATAAAAGACGGATCATGGAAATTATTTTATGAGACAGGTAAACTAAAATCCGAAGGTAACTATGTAAAAGATAAAAAATCCGGCAAATGGAAAATTTTTGATGAAAATGAAAAATTTGTAGATACAGAAGATTATTAAAAAATATAAAAAATTGTTTGGTAGCAAACTTGGCTGGGAAAAATAGTAAAGATGTCTCTAAAAAAAAAGATGTAAATAAAACAAAAGTTGTAATAAAGAAGGCAGGTAAACCTAAAAAAGAGACAAACAGTAAAAAAAAAATTGATGATGTAAAAAATAAAGATAGTATTACTTCATCAAAAAACTTAATTAATAGTAAGAAATCCCCAACAGAAAAAAACCTGTCATTAATTGAAGAGTTAACTAAAGAATTAGATACTACTGACGCAGACAGCGATGAATCTATTGATCCTCAAGCTTTAGCAAGGGGCGATAAGCCCATGACTATTGTGGAACATCTTGATGAACTAAGATCTCGCATAATAAAGATACTTATATTCTTTATAGTTCTATTTTTTATCGCTTTTTATTTTTCGGATCAATTGATTGCTTTCATAAATACGCCATTTGAAACTACAGGGAATATGTTAAATATATTTACCTTAGCAGGCGGAGTTATGGTTAGAATCAAGGCAGCTTTAGCTGTTACCGTACTAATAATGATACCGCTGATCATATTTCAAATATGGAAATTTATTGTACCTGCGATTGAAAGACCGGATCGTTTTTTCTCCAGAACAACCATATTCTCTGCAATAATCATGTTTTACATTGGAGCAGGATTTGTTTTTTTTACTTTACCATTTCTGATAAAATTACTTTTAAGTTTTATTGATCCTTCCATGGACAGTACAATAGACGCCGACGATTATCTGCGTTTTATCTTTTTCCTGTCATTAGTAATGGGCTTACTCTTTGAATTGCCTATTGTAATGTTAGTCTTAACGAGGATTGGTTTGTTAACGCCTTATTTCCTCATTAAAAACAGAAAATATGCTATTGTAATTATACTGATTATTTCAGCTACCGTTACATCCGGCAGTGATATTTTTGCGCTGCCTCTTATCGGCGTTCCCCTTATGCTGTTATATGAGATAGCAATAATAGTATCCAAATTTATGATTATAAGAAAAAAAAGAAAAGAGTTGATGGCTCTAAACAGATAACATGTCAGGCTCAGCGCGACTATGTCGGGCTCAGCGCGACTATGTCGGGCTCAGCGCGATTAGTTACATACTACGTCATCGCGAAACCTGTTTTAAGTTCGTTAGTAAAACAGTGTAAACTCGGCGTGGCGATCCAGTCGGATAAATTAAAACTCCGGATTGCCACGCCGAGTTTACACAATCTATACTAAACGTAGCCGAAGCGCTCGCAATGACATAAAAAATAAAATTTTTCCATGAATATCCTGCGAGATTAAAAAATATTTCAATTGACTTATATAAGTTATTGAAATATTAGAAAAATAATTAATATTTCCTTAATAAACATAAAAAAATTAACAACACACAGCGGATAAAATTATGACAATTAAATACATTGATCAATTAGATATTAAAGATAAACGGGTCATGATAAGAGTGGATTATAATGTCCCCTATGACAAAGAGATGACTATAACCGACGATACAAGAATTAAAGCGACTATTCCGACAATAGAATACTGCCTTAAAAATCAATGTAAGATTATATTAATATCGCACATGGGCAGACCTAAGGGACAGATTAAACCGAGCCTGTCTTTAAAACCCGTATCCGAAGCCCTGAGTAAACTAATAAATATCCCTGTAAAATTTGTTGATACCCCTCTGGGGGAAGAGACTGTTAAGCTCACACATGAATTAAAGAATGGAGATATTGTGCTGTTTGAAAATATCCGCTTTTATCCCGGTGAAGAAAAAAACGACAGATCCCTTGGCGAACTTCTCAGCAGACACGCTGATATATATATCAATGACGCTTTTGCAGCCGCCCATAGAGGCCATGCATCAAATTTTGCAATCACCGAATTTATTAAAACCTCTGCTGCCGGTTTTTTACTTAAAGATGAAATAGAATATAGTCAAAAGGCTATAGATTCGGCAGAAAGTCCCTTTGGCGCAATAATCGGCGGAGCTAAGATTTCATCAAAGATAGACTTGCTGCTTAATATTATTACAAAAGTGGATTTTCTTATTATTGGCGGAGCTATGGCTTTTACTTTTCTAAAGTCGAAGGGATACTCAATCGGAAACTCTTTGTGCGAAGATGAATTGATTGATACTGCAAAAGAGATAATTCGCAAAGCTAAGGAGAATGGCGTAGATATTCTATTGCCTGTCGATATTGTCGGAGCTGAAGAATTTGATAATGACTCGCCCCACGCAGTTTATTCAATCGATAATATTCCGGATAATATAATAGGATTGGATATTGGCAATAAATCTATTGAACTCTTCTCTGCAAAGATTAAAGAATCAAAAACAATTATTTGGAACGGACCAATGGGCGCCTTTGAAATGCCGAACTTCGCGTCGGGAACAAATTCTATCGCTAAAGTACTTGCAGAATCATCCTGCTTAAGTATTGTCGGAGGCGGAGACAGCGTTACTGCAATAAATAAGGCAGGCGTTGCAGATAAAATAAGTTATATATCCACAGGCGGCGGAGCCTTCCTTGAATTTTTAGAGGGGAAGATACTGCCGGGGATTGCGGTATTGGATAAGTAAACCGTGATTTTGTCAAGATTTACAGGATTGGCAGGGATTTTGTTTCACTGAACTGTAAGTAAAAAATTTTTTATCCACACGCAAAATTTCTGCGTTCGATGTAGGGGCTGCCGCCCTCGGCAGACCGCGTGATACATCTATGGGTCAGAGCCAATATCATAAACTTAAGGTATTACAGCATAAATTTTGCCCGTAGGGCATTCATATCAATAGTAACAGCATAATAATAAACAAATAGTCCGTAGGACTTTAACTAAAACACACCAAATATTTTGTTATTTAATCTGTTAAAGTCCTATGGACTATTTGGGATAGGATAACGATTTTTCTATTGATATTAAAGTCCTACGGACTTTCTCCTTAAAGTTTATAGTTTATGATGTTGGGTCAGAGCCTTTTACAGACTCTTTTTCACACTCCCCACTCCCTAAAAGTTTAATCTCCGCTGCAACAAACGCTGTACAAATCAACATTGTCGGACAATATCGGACCTTTTGACCATGTAATGCCGTCTGTAGAATATGCGCATACATTCTCGCCTACAGCTACAAACTTACCATCTCCATAGCAAACACTGCTCCAATCGGCGACATAGGGCATTGATTTTGCTGTCCAATTATTTCCATCAGTAGAATAGGCAAGTGATCCTGTGATGGATCCTGATGATATATTCGAGAGCAAGAGGCACGTCAATGCAGGCATAAATGAAGCCTGAATGATTTCGTATGAAGAATATGCGACTCTATTGCTCTTGACCGTAGTACTGGCAAATAGACGCAGTGATCCTGTCGAAGATGACACAATTACAAACTTACTATTTCCATAGCATACGCTTTCCCAACCTGCGACGATGTTATAGGCTGCTAAAGTCCAATTGGTTCCATTCGTAGAATATGCTGCCATACGGTAGGAACCAGCATTAATGATACCAAAACTCACTGCTACAAACTTACCATTGCCATAACAAACGCTACGCCAATTCCCACTAGCCGGCATACTTGCCTGAGTCCAGTTAGTACCATTAGTAGAATATGCTGCTTTATCGCCGCCAGTTGATACAGCAAGAAACATACCACCCCCATAACAGACACTAACCCAATTTTCACTACTCGGCATATCTGCCGAATTCCAGTTGATTCCATCGTCTGAATATGCCGCTTTACTGCTGGGTTTGCCTGCTACGGCAACAAACTTACCATTCCCATAACAAACGCTGTACCACTTTGCGCTAGTCTTCAATGGTGTTTCTGTCCATTTGCCATTCTTGAAATATGCAGCTTTATCAGTGGCGCTATTATTAGGTCCGTTTCCTACAGCTACAAATTTACCATCGCCATAGCAAACACTATACCAATTTGCATTTTTTGGCATAGCCGGCATCTTTTCCGAACTCCAACTGATTCCATCGTCTGAATATGCCGCTTTATCGCCGCTACCGACTGCCACAAATTTTGGGGCATGATCCGAATTGTAGATTATTTCACCTGTTTCGCCATTGTCTCCGGAACCGTCATCACCTCCAGAAGTGCCATTGCCTCCATTACCTCCGTTGCCGCACCAAACTATAAAACTAAATAAAATTCCAAATAAAATCAAAGCCAATGTCTTAATGATTAATTCTCTGTTCTTCATAGTAAATATTCTCCTCATTTTTTTACAGACAGGGCTCTGCCCCCTTGCTTGTTCTTCTGCGTCATCTGCGTGCCTGTTATTATTGCCATAAAAATTTTCCGTCTGGAGTGTAAAAATTTTTCTGTAAATTGGCTTCCGTAGATATATTGACTGTTGTGAGCCGGTTATTGTGGATTTGTGTTAGCTTACCTGTGCAATAATATGTTTTTATAAAACTTTGTTTATCTAATACGGTTAAAATAAGGGGTAGTATAATTCTTTTTAGACAAAAATCAATCAGACAGTAAACAGAAAGGTCACAACGGAAGGTCACTAAAACGGAACGGAACGGAACGGAACGGAACGGAACGGAACGGAACGGAACGGAACGGAACGGAACGGAACGGAACGGAACGGAACGGAACGGAACGGAACGGAACGGAACGGAACGGAACGCTTTTTCTAAGCATATCATTCTTTTGTTTAGCGTGTCAAGTAAAATTTTTTTCATATAAAAATTTTTCCTGATTTTATTATTAAATTTTATTGCTTAAAATAACAGGTACAAACTAACTCTTTCTAATAAAGTGTCAAGAACTTTTTAAAAATATCAAAACCTGAATTTTTATGATTATTGCTGATTTTTGAGATAGGGCTCTGCCCCCTTGCTATATCCTACGCTTATGCATACACCAATTTTCTTCCAAAAGGGACTGGAATTGAACGTCCCAGAGATTGAGCTGTTTCGATCCATTCATTGATAATTATTTCCACATTATAAAGCGCTTCGGCATAAGTTTTTCCATCAGCCATGCATCCTGCAAGTTCAGGGACTTCCGCTATGTAAGCATTATCTGTCTCGCTCCAATAAATAATGATTTCATATTTACTCATAGTTATAACAAGTCTCGTCCCGCTTGAGCTGGTATTAAATAAAAAAAGGCTGTCCTTACTTATTGGACAGCCCCTTGTAATCAAATCATATTACTTCACATTCTTTTTAGATAAATTATATTGCGCAATACCAAGCTTAGCCAGCGGTATTGAGTAAGGTGAACATGATACGTAATTTAGTCCTGTTTCAATACAGAATGTTATGTTTTCAGGATTAGCGCCATGCTCGCCGCAAAGTCCGATTTTAATATCAGGCCTTGTTAATCTTCCTCTATCCGAAGCAATTCCTATTAGTTCCTTAACAGGTTCTCCCAGAACCTTAAACGGATTATTTTTCATTAAATCAAAGAGCGAATAGTCGGGGAAGAAAGAGCTGGAATCGTCCCTTGAAAGACCGTATGTTGTCTGTGTCAAATCGTTAGTACCAAAGCTGAAAAACTCTGCATACTCGGCTATTGAACCTGCCGATAATGCTGCTGCAGGAAGCTCAATCATTGATCCTACAGTATAATTTAAATCATCGATACCATACTCCTGAAGAACTTCATCCTTTATATCCCTAATACCTTTAACTTCAATACCTTCAATCTTTTTACCATTTCTAATAAACTTCATCTCCTGTTCGCTCATAACTATTGGAATCATAATCTCCGGAGTAACCTCAAGACCCTCTTTTTTCAGCATACATGCAGCTTCAAAAATTGCTCTGCATTGCATTTCATAAATTTCAGGATAAGTTACTGCAACGCGGCATCCTCTGTGACCAAGCATTGGGTTCATCTCTTCAAGATCTTCACATCTTGCTTCAATCTCTGAGGCTTTATAATCTTTCTTTTTAGTCTGCATATATTTTACGAATTCTTTCATACTTTCTTCGGATCTCGGCAAAAATTCATGTAAAGGCGCATCCAACAATCTTATTGTTACAGGCTTGCCGTCCATTATCTTAAAGAGATCATAAAAATCAGATACCTGCATAGGTTTAAGAGCGTCTAAAACCTTAATTCTTTCCTCTGCATTGCCTGCAATAATCATCTCTCTGAACTTCATAATCCTTTTTTCATTAAAAAACATATGTTCGGTTCTGCAAAGTCCTATTCCGTCGGCTTTAAAATCTTTAGATACAAGCGCGTCTCTCCCCTGATCTGCATTAGCTCTAACATTAAAGTCTTTTATATATTTCTCTACTATATTGAGAAACTCAAGCAGACCGTTATTCTTAAAATCAGGCTCAATTAAACCGATCTTGCCAAGATAAAGCGTAGGCTCTTCGTAGTAGGGAACATTTAGTGAAATGTAGTCGCCTTCCTTAACAGTCGTACCTGCAATCGTAAATGTATTACCCTTAATCTTCATTTCCGGTTGTACCATAGCAACTTTACCAAGACTTCTTGCAACAACAGGCGCGTGAGATGAAAAGCCTCCCTCTGTAGTAATAACAGCCTGAGCTACTTCAATCGCCTTAACATCCTCTGCATAAGACGAAACAAGCACTAATATCAAATTAGTATCTCCTCCGGTCATTATCGCTTTTTTATATTCCTCTAAAATTTTCGGTGTAGAAAAAAATACTCTGCCTATAGCAGCGCCCGTTGATCCTGCAATACCGCCTTTTATATTTTTAGTGGTTTTTACTGTTCTTGGATCAATTACAGGATGCAGCAATTCGTTTAGCTGATCAGGTTTAATAGTATTGATAAGAAATTCATCAGAAATAACTTTTTTGGTATTAAGATCTAAAAGAGTCTTTATTTGGGCTTGAGTAGATTTTTCATCAACCTCTCTCTGTTCAACTAACCAAAAATCTTCATCCTCTATTGTGAATTTAATATTTCTTATCTCTTTAAAATTTTCTTCTACTTTAAGAGCTATCTGCGCAAACTTATCAAAATATTTTTTCTCAATCTTCTTAATCTCAGTGGTCTTCCCATTTTTCATATCAAATTCATTTTTTAGAAAGTCACCCTGAATTTCAGACTCGCCTGTAATAATATTCCTTGTAAAATAATTTCCCGTATATGAATTATCACCAAAGTTTCCATAGACCATAGCCTGTATCATAACAGATAGTGTGCTATCAACATCTATGTCGGAATCACAGTAAACTTCAGCTGCTTTCTTCATTATAAATATAAGCTGGTCTAAAGCATCATCGCTAAAATTTTCTCCAAATTCCTTTTTATATGCGTCTATTGTACTTTTAAGTTGCTCTACCGATGATTTCTTAACTAATTTGCTTTCAATCTTTTTAATATTTTCTTCAGGGAGCATAAAAAGTCTTGTAGCAAGGTTTCTCATTAAAAAGAGATATTCGCCATAAGCAAATTCTTCGCCTGTAAACTTAGCAAAGCCTTCAACAGTTTTGCTATTCATCCCTATATTATGTATTGATGGGAAAAAAGGAACATTCAAATCAGAACTAAGAACCATCTTTAAAAATAGAGGCTTTTTATCATCACCGAATTTCTTTTTTGTCTCTTTTTCAATATTAGCTATATAGCTTGTAATCTGTTCTTTAATATTAGTTTGAGATAATTTTAATGTTAAATCCGAATCTATAATAAAACCCGGAACAACAGGCAATTTCATACTTGCAAGCTCAACGACTCTCCTGCCTCTGATGCCAATCTTAGACAGCACTTTTTCATTTTCTAATTTAAATTCTTTATCAAAATATATTATATTTTTCATCATAGCCTCCATTAAAATAGTTTAAAAAAGATTTAAAACTTTGCCTACGCCAAGTTTCAGAAATTGTTCATAGCGGTGACTTGCGCCTTCATAAAGATATTTCTGTAACTTCGATACACCTAATATTTCTTCACCGGATACTTGAAAAAATATCGAATCTCCATGTTTAACCTTTCCCCATTTAAAGAGAGCATTTATATCATTAATAACCTCGCCTTCAAACATAACATGAACCTTTGCATCGGGATATTTTGCCTGGTAGCTTTCAAGAATTTTTTTCCACGCTTCTACATTGCCGTTATGGAATAACTCATTTGAAACCTGCACGGCATATTTAGGCGTTATATTAACTTTCTTTGCCTTAGCGGGAGCCGCCGCTGCTGCTGGAGCAGAACCGGTTGCTGCATGAGAAACCGGCGCTGTAGCTGCAACCTTAGGCGCCTGCGCCGGAGCTATAGCATTTACTGCTGTTTGATCAATGAAATCTTTATTTACAAATACATCTTTCCCCAGCAGCAAATCTATGAAAGTTTTTATAGCTTCCTGTTCCAGCTTGCTATTCTTTCCTTTTAAATATTTAGCATAGATCACCAAGAGATAATTTTTGGAAATCTCTCTGCATCTTTCCCAGCTATCTGCATTTTTAGGATTAATAACAAATTTATCCCCATCCGGACCAAAATATATTACTAATAGATCAATAACATTCCATTTAATCAATTCACCAGTAATTTTTTGAAATTCTGATATTGGCTTAGAAACATTGTAAGAATAATAACTGTACTCAAATTTATCTCTTATTACAGCCCCTATAATTGGGAGTATTTGATCCTGGTGAAGTTCTTCGTCATCCAACAAATCATTAATATAATCAGCAAGATTCGATCTGCCATCAACTTCATCAACTGCGTCATTTACAGCAAAAAAATGCCTCAATGCTTTATTGAAAGATGATTTGGATGCTAATGAATAATAAGTAGTTTCCATAGTTTCTCTCCTGTTATTATTAAACACAAAGTATATATTGCAAATAGAACTAATAATTTCAAGTATTATATATTTATTGTATATAAATAAAAAGTATTTTTTTACACAAAAAGATAAAAAATATTTTTTTACAACATAAAAAAAGGGATGAAATTCATCCCTTTTTCAAAAAAAATTATATCATAAATCTTATAGTTCTTTCAAACCTGAACTTCTCTTTTTAGCAGGTTTTTGAGCCGGCGTAAGGTTAATAGAACCTGTGATTTCCGGAAGTTCTATACCGTTACTTTCTCCTTCTGCATCTTGACCGGTCTTGTATGCTGATTCAAAAAGATCTTCACCAACTTCATCTGATAGGAAAGATTGGTCAATATCTGCCCTAACTGTTGATCTTCTTCTTGAATATGTTGCAAATGCAGCGTCTGCAAAACCTTTAGATACGCCATATAGAAATTCATTCAAGCAGTTAGCCATACTCTTTAATATAAATCTCTTCCTCTTGATTGTAGTTATATCTATATCAAGTATAAGACCGGGTTGAATATGGTGCGGATTAACTAAATGAGCAAAATCATTAAATCTCCCTTCCAAGAATGATACTCTTTCATCAAGTATAACTCTTTCTACAGGATGTTGATATCCGTGCATTTTGTGAAGTTTAGCCTTTAGATAAATAAGTTTATTTTTAATATTTTTAAATCTATCTTCATATGTTCTGTTATTTTTCTCTACAAATGAATTCTCATTATACATTTCACCTAATTCGTTCCACATTACGCCGTCAGGATCTTGCTCATAAGCATTCTTCTGTCTCTTCCACTCTTTTCCCATCAATCTGTTGCTAAGATCATTAAAATCTTGAAGAGATCTGAATCTCTTTTTTGACTCATAATAAGCATGAACAACATCCCATGCCATACTCACCTCTGTTGTGAAAGCATTGACCTGTTTATCATACTCTTTTTTTGCCTCTTTCAACTGATTCTGGTCATAGAATGCCATTCTTATTGCATATCTTTCATCAGGGAGTATGAGCTTGTCGGTATCTTCATACTCTCTTATTTTACATATACGGGCATTCTTCATGTTATCACAAACCTGATAACCGAGTTTACTTGTATCAAGAATAGATGTAATTGAGTTTACACAGGTGTTATATCCCCTGTTTCTAATATTCTCTTCATCTATAATGAACTTTATATTCTCTCTTATGTTAAGAGGATCCATCTCTTCAACATCAATCTCAGCTCTTAATCCTTCAATCTTATCAAGGAATTTTTTTGCCAATATTGTATATCTCTTTGATTTTTCATCATCTTTATCGTCATCTGTGAAGTGTTCAATCCTTTTAACTTTTTCAAACATCTTTTCACTTGATGAAAGCTCATTCTTGCCTTTATCAACAAGATCATCATTAAATTGCTGAACCTGTTTCTCCATTAAATCCTGAATATGTTTCTGAATAGTATCTTTCATTATAGATTCAACAGTAACCTGATAATGATACATTGGACTAATCAACTCACTCTCAAGAATATTAATAGAAAGTTTAACGTCATCAACATATTTTGGACGCAGATCATTGTCTTTAAAAACGCACTTGAGTATTGCATAGGCATTTTCACCCCTTACAAAGGCTCCAACATCTGTTTTTTGCCTCAAGATTGAGTTTGTCTCTGTTTCAAGGTCATTAACTCCTCTCTGAATATGCCCTTGAAGGTGTCCATACATATTAACTATAGATTTTTCAATCTCACCTGTATGAAATTTATCCGCGCCGCCCACTTTATCAAGAATTTCAACTATCTCTTTTGGAGTATATCTGGCAAGACCCTTTGTCTCTTCCTTATCAACAAATTCACGAATCTTTTTCATGAATTCATCTTCCATTGTAACAGTATATCTGTTAAACATATTAACATATGTTTGGTTGATATAATTATACAATTTTTCCTTTAATCCGCCCATTACATCCAATTCTCGTAAAACTTCTTCCGGCAATTTAGTCTGTATGTGATTTAATACTTTATCAAATGTTTCATCTAAGATAATCTTCCCTTCAGCAACTTTATCCCTTCCCTCTTGAGCATAAGATTCTCTGGAACCAACTGCGTTAGGTAACGTTGGGTGCACTTTATTAGGGCTCTTTGGAAATTGTGTTAATGGCATTATTTAATCCTCCTTAAAAATTTATAACAACCAATATTTGCTATTAAACTTCCTTATTCTAAATTAAAATTATAAAATCTAACTATAACTATCAAAATCTTTTTAATTGTGGATAAACTATCAAACATACCAATAATGTCAAGATATATTTATAATAATATTATCGACAATATTAGAAAAAAATCTATTTAATCAGCTATATATTTAAAAGTAATATTAGATGCACTAAAAATATCACCATCAAGAACATAGCCGTCATTTTCTCTATTCTGAAAATTCACCTCAAGATTTCCTGTAGGCGTAATTTTCAGGACAACTTTACCATCCTTTTTTACTGCCCTGAGTTTAAACGGATATCGAGATTCATATTCCTTAATCCTTACCAGACAGTCCATAGTTCTGCCAAGAAACATCTCTCTCTTTTCATAACCGCTTATTTTTACCGTATATACATCAGGTCTTAACAGTTCATGATTCCAATATTCAAAACGACCTGTGATTTCCAAAGAAAACAGCTTTTTGATCAGCCATACTAAACCTATCAGTAATAGCAGTAAAAGTATAATAAACAATATTACTTTGAATACCTCCCAGGTTTTATTTTCCTCCGGAAGTACCCCTTCAATGGCTTTATTTGGATCAACATCATCTACAATACGGACATTACCTACTTTAGATAATTCATTTTTAAATTTTTCATAAGAATCTGACAATTTTTTAGACTTTTGCAGTTCCTGGAAGCTGGAAATATATATCCACCAATCATCCCCTCTCCCCTGATATTTGTCCGTAACATCGCTTAATTTTATTCTATCTTTCACGCTAGCGGGAGGAGGATCATCTAATCCGTCACTCATTATAAATATAGCCACTTTGCGTTTGGATTTTTGTTTGCTATCGGCAGCTTCTTGAGTCAATTTATCCGCTAAAGCAAAAACATTATTAAGCATTTTAAATGTATAGGTCCATTGACCTTTTGCTTCGATTACAGAGATGAATTTCTTAACAATATCCCTGTCATTCTTAGTATCAACTATTACCTCAGGATATAGTTTTACATCCTGATCAAATGTCATAAAGTAGATCCTGTCCCCATCTTTGACGCGGTTATCTATAAACCAATTAATGCTGCTCTTTACCTGGTCAAAAATGTCTCTTCCGGGTTTACCGACCATACTGTATGACGTATCAAGTACTAAGATTATGTCATTATTCATATTTGGATCCATTATTGGATCCTCTGCTTTAGATGATTCCGGTTTAAAAACAATTATAAACCCAACCATCAACAGTAATAAAAATTTATAAATTTTCCCTTTTTTATATAACACAATTATTGCCTCGATAATTTTTTTTTAATATAACAAAATACCATAAATATTGTCAAGATTAATTAAAATTCATTATATACTTTTTCCGAACGCACATAATTTCTGGCGTCAAAAACATCTTCCCTTTCAATATCGAGATATTCGTTCATAAGTATAAAAAACCACATAAAAGTATCATCACCTGTTTCAAGTCCGATATAACGATGATCGCCCCTATTCCAATCCTTTATCAGCAATCCTTCATTATATACCATCATAATTTCAAATTCTGATTCTATGGGCATATTCTTTGAAATATAAAAGTTCATTATGTCGTTTTTCAGTTCCGGCAATTTATACTCTTTATTACCGTTTGCAATAATAAATGAAGGGATTGAGAATTTACCCCCATCCTCAGTAAAATGATTTAATTTTTTTACAGCTGAAACACGGTTTAATGCGTCTGCGAGTGTATTTTTATTTAGCTTATCTGCTAAAAAGAAAGCCCCATGAATCAATTCGTATGGTATATGGTCATTAAATACTTTATCTATTTCTCTGCAATATTCATTATAAGCTATAAAATCTACACCCTCAGGAGAAAATCCGGAACTGTCAATGGGTTTTAGGTCGGCAACTCTCAGTTTAACAGGGACCAGCCCGTTTAATCTTTCTATTAAAGCCTTTGTGTCAATACTAAACTCGCCTTTTTTAGATTTTGAAGCGCCTTTATCAGCTGTTCCGGCAGCAGGAGCCTTTTTTAATAACTTCTTATTAACATCTATAAAAAAATTCTTAAACATTTTTATCCTTACCTGTGTATTTAATATTGTATTTTGCTTACAAATAATCCATATTTATCTTTATTATGCCTTGTAAACAATTGTCAATATTAAAAAATTGTTGCTTAAAAATATATTTAATTTTTTTCTATATTATGCCTGCGATGCTCGTGATTAGTCAATAATGTTTTGAACCTAATAAATTTACGAGCTCTCAATATTTATGGTTAACGATAATGCTCAAATAACTTGAGAATATCCGACATCATATGCGGGAACCTATTTAGTCCTGGGTTCCAAAAACTTTGGCAAACACGGCATTCGCGGGTTTTAATAATATATGCCGCAACAAAAGTCACTTTTTACGTCATTGCCGTACATGTCAAATTAATTACATTTTTTCTATGTCATTGCGAGCGCTTCAACCATGTTTGAGTATAGATTGTGTAACCTGCGCGTGGCAATCCAGAGTCTTAATTTATACCTCTGGATTGCCACGCCGAGTTTACATTGTTTTATCGGGTGAACTTAAAACACGGCTCGCAATGACATGTTAATGTACTAATTGTTTAACATATACAACCATGCGACATTATAATTGGCTTCTGTTACAAACCTCTACGAAACATATTCTTAATTACCAGCAGCAAGTTTTACATACCTTTGGTATCTCCACTTAGCATTGTTTTCGGCTGCGGCAAAGAGTTCTCCTGCCTGATCTGGAAATTCTTTCTTCAAGGTTGTATATCTTACCTCTCCGCTTAAGAATGTCTGGAATTTGCTAAAATCCGGATCTTTTGATTCAAGGATAAAAGGGTTTTTACCCTCCTGCTCAAGAAGAGGATTAAATCTAAATAAACTCCAATATCCGCATTCAACAGCCAATTTAGCCTCTAACTGAGATTTCCCCATACCTGCGCGCAGTCCATGATTTATACACGGCGAATATGCTATAATAACCGACGGTCCCGGATAAGCCTCAGCTTCCGTTAAGGCTCTCAAATATTGAGCCTGATTAGCTCCCATAGAAACTTGCGCAACATATACATATCCATAAGACATTAACATCATACCCAAATCTTTTTTTCTTACCTTTTTCCCTGATGCTGCAAATTTTGCAACTGCTGCTACAGGTGTAGCCTTTGATGATTGTCCTCCCGTATTTGAATAAACTTCGGTATCCATAACTAATATATTTACATCATCGCCTGATGCTACAACATGATCAAGACCGCCGTAACCTATGTCGTATGCCCAGCCGTCCCCTCCGAAGATCCAAATGGATTTTTTAATCAGATACTGTTTCAGTTGCAGTATATTTTTTGCCGTCTCGGACTTATCCTTTTCAAGAAGAGGTACTATCTTATCTCTTAGTTCTTTTGTTTTTTCGGAATCATTCTTTGCTGCAATCCATTCTTTAAGCAGATTTTTTAATTCATCTGATCCGCCCTCTTTTATATATGTCGCGGCAAGATCTGCTATCCTTGCTCTGAGGTGGGAAACGCTTAAGTTCATACCATAGCCATACTCGGCATTATCCTCAAAGAGTGAATTTGCCCATGCCGGTCCCTCGCCCTTGGAATTCTTGCAATAAGGCGATGCAGGAAATGATCCTCCATAAATCGAAGAACAACCTGTTGCATTAGCAATCATCATCCTGTCTCCATACAGTTGAGTAATGAGTTTAATATACGGCGTCTCACCGCAGCCTGCGCATGCTCCCGAAAATTCAAACAGCGGCTGCGCAAACTGGCTGCCCTTCACTGTATTCTTAGCCATTAGAGTATCTTTATACGATACGTTTTTAGACATATATTCCCATGTATCCGACTCTGCAAGCTGTGTTTCCAACAACTCCATTGTCAGAGCCTTCTCTTTTGACGGACAAACTTGCGCGCAGTTTCCGCATCCGGTACAGTCAAGAGGACTGATCTGAATCCTGAACTTAAGTCCTTCAAAGCCTTTTCCTTTAGCTTCAACTAACTGAGCTTTGGAAGAAACCGGTGCAGCCTCTTTTTCATTAAGCAGGAAGGGTCTGATTACTGCATGAGGGCATACGTATGAACATTGATTACATTGTATGCAATTGTCAGGTATCCATTTTGGTACATGAACGGCTATACCGCGCTTTTCATATGCGGATGTTCCCGATGGGATTGTTCCATCGGATCTGTCTGCAAAAACGCTGACCGGCAGCAGATCGCCCTCAAGTCTATTTATAGGAACAGCTATTTTTTTTATAAATTCCGGTATATCTTTATTTTCAGCGCCCGATGACTCGGTAATATCCTTCCATTCCTTAGGAATATCTATCTTCACCAACTCATCTTTACCTTTATCTACTGCTGCATAGTTCATATTAACTATATCATCGCCCTTATGTCCGTATGACTTCTTGATTGCAGTCTTCATCTCCTCAATAGCTTTTTCATAAGGGATTACATTTGCCAGCTTAAAAAAGGCAGACTGCATGATGGTATTTGTCCTTGTTCCCAATCCAAGTTTATCGGCAATTTCAGTAGCATCTATTATATAAAACTTAATATCTTTTTGCGCCATATAGCGTTTATAACCGTCAGGCAGCCTCTTTAAAGTCTCCTCAGGACTCCATATACTGTTTAGCAGAAATGTACCTCCCTGCTTTAATCCTCTGAGCACATTATACTTATAGATATATTGAGGTACATGACACGCAACGAAATCGGGCTGAAAAATCAGATATGTTGATCTTATCTCTTTTTTACCGAATCTCAAATGCGATACTGTAATACCGCCGGATTTTTTTGAATCGTATGAGAAGTAGGCTTGCGAATAGAGATCGGTTGTATCTCCGATGATCTTGATTGAATTCTTATTTGCCCCAACCGTACCGTCCGATCCGAGTCCATAGAATTTTGCTTCTATAGTTCCTTCGGGAACAACGTTTATCTCTTCACCAATCGGGAGTGATTTAAATGTTACGTCGTCTGTTATTCCCACTGTAAATCCGTTTTTAGGCTCTGAGAGTTTTAAATTTTCATAAACAGCTATCACATGCGCCGGCGTTGTATCTTTAGAACTCAATCCGTATCGTCCGCCGACTATAATCGGAGCATTTGGTTTATTATAAAACATAGACTTTACATCAAGGAATAGAGGCTCACCGCTTGCGCCGGGTTCTTTAGTCCTGTCGAGTACTGCAATTTTCTTAACACTCTTCGGCAATACCTTCATTAAATATTTCTCTGAAAACGGTCTGTATAAATGAACCTTTATAAGACCGACCTTTTCACCCTTTCCAATTAAATAATCTATAACCTCTGTAATAGTTTCGGTTACAGAACCCATCGCAATAATAATATTCTCAGCGTCAGGCGAACCGTAATAAGTAAACGGATGATATTCCCTTCCCGTAATTTTATTTATTTCAAGCATGTAGTTTTCTACAATGTCTTCAACTGCTTCATAATATTTATTTGACGCTTCCCTTGCCTGAAAGAATACATCAGGATTCTGCGCAGTACCTCTTGTACAGGGAGTTTCGGGGTTTAACGCATTTTTTCTAAATCTGTCTATTGCATCATAATCTACTAACTTTGCCAAATCTTCATAGTCCACAACCTCGATCTTTTGTATCTCATGTGAAGTTCTAAAGCCGTCAAAAAAATGCAGGAACGGAATTCTGCTTTTCATTGCAGCAAGATGGGCTACTCCGGCAAGATCCATTACCTCCTGAACGCTGCCTGTTGCCAGCATTGCAAAACCTGCCTGCCTGACAGAATAAACATCCGAATGATCGCCGAATATTGAAAGCGCATGCGATGCAACAGCCCTTGCACTAACATGAAAAACAGCGGGTAGAAGCTCGCCTGCAATCTTATACATATTAGGAATCATCAGGAGTAAACCTTGAGAAGCCGTAAAGGTTGTGCTTAGAGCGCCCCCTTGCAGCGACCCGTGGAGCGCGCCTGCGGCTCCGGCTTCCGATTGCATTTCAGCCACTTTGACTATATTACCAAAAATATTTTTCTTACCATGCGCCGCCCATTCATCTATCAGTTCCGCCATTGTTGACGATGGGGTAATAGGATAAATTGCCGCAACCTCTGTAAAAGCGTAAGCCACATGCGCTGCAGCAGCATTGCCATCCATTGACTTCATCTGCTTTTTGCTCATTTTGATTCTCCTTCAATATATATTTATTTGTATATTATAATATTCTTAATAGTTAGTCTGTTAAATTTATGCTAAAAATCAAGATAATTTGACTTAAATCTTTATTTAATAAAAATTAATGCAATGGAATTTAACAAAACCAGATTAAAAGAACCTTGCAACAGAATTAAATATCCCTTAAATCACTGTCAAGTTTTTTAAAAAAATAAGCAATCCAAAAAAATCATTTATGCTTAGAATTTTTTTTTAAAATAATCCCGTCCTTCCCGTCCTTCCCGAATGGTTTCAACTAACTTTTGGGTTGTTATGTTTGCCTTTACTCCCTTTATTCCTTCCAGCGGAGATTTTTCATCTCTTTTATCAATGGGTATTATTTTAAATCTACTTCCATCTCTGCGCGTTATTATTACTTCCTCTTTTAATGCCGTATTTAGTACATCTGTAAAATTTTGGCGAGCTTCCGAATAATTATATACCTTCATTTCATTACTCCAGTATTTTCAATTTAAGATCCAAGGCGATTTTTTTCATCAACCCGTCAAGCGTCAAAATCGGTAAATTTAATCGATTGGCGATTTCTAAATAGGATGCATCATATGCATAAATTAAATATTTGCAAGCGATTATTAAAGCACTTTCAACATCCACATTCAACAAACGCAGCGGTATCTTTTTAAACTCGTTATATGCCATGATGATTTCTTGATCACTTAATACACGACTCTTCTTTAGCCGTGTCAAAGCATTGCCAATCTCATAGGGAAGTATTGACGGAGCCAAGAGATTGCAATTTTTTGTCAAATTGATAATATGACTTTTTTCCGGTTCATTAATTAATACTGCCATTAAAGCGCTTGCGTCTATCAATACATTCATAAGTACAATGTACTGATTTCACCATTTATGTCAATGGTTTTACAATTTTACTTATAAATTTTACACAATTACAGATATTGGGTCAGAGCATGGTTAAATACAGGCTCTGCCCTGAAAATGAGGAAAAAGAAGAAGCCGACGCTTTAAAGTCAGAGCATGGTTAAATACAGGCTCTGCCCCGTATTAAATATTTCTCTTGACAATTTTTATAGCTGTAAAAAAGAATTGATTATTATATACTAAATATAATTTATTTTTACCGGCGGCGTTATACAAAGATAAAAATCAAGGGAGAAACTCACCATGAATCGTATTGAAGAATTTACGCGCGATGGAAAGAAGTTCGTATATATCGACTTCTCCAACTTAACAACAAATGATGAAATTAATCAGTTTATCGCACAAGTCAAGCCCGTCATTAGCAAATATCCGCAAAAATCGGTGTACACGATCACCAATATGGACGGTTTGCGGTTTGACAAAGAAACAAAGGAATTTATAGCCAGTTACACTGAGTCTAACAAGCCTTATGTTATTAGCGGTGCGATTTTTGGCCTAGACGGATTAAAAAAGGTAATGGCCACTGCCGTTTTTGCCTTAAGCGGACGTAAAGATTTAGCTATCACTAACTCCAAGGAAGAGGCGATTCAGATACTGCTTAAAAAATAAGCGTTTCAATGAATATAAAAAAGGGCGCTGTCCCAACATCATAAACTTAAGGGAAATAGTCCATGGATTTCACGGATTTCACAGATTTTTCAGAGCTTAATTTTCTAAATCAACGTAATCTGTAGCCCCATCAAGTCTTAAGTTTATGATGTTGGCGCTGTCCAATAAGTAACAGGCAGGCAATCAGTTACATTATTGCGTCATCTGCATGCCCATTGTTTTATCAGACACACACGAAGTGCTGCAAGTAAAGTACTGTAAGTATAAAATTATTTATTTAACAAACACAAATGTTGACAGCACTATAAGATACTGTGCAGGACCATAGAACAACCATGTAAAAACAGTGCTGTGTGGTATCGCTTTAATAAAAGCATTGGTTATTAAAATAAAATCTGAAATCATAAACAGAATTGCACCTGAAGCGGCTAATATTCCAGACAGGGATAATGAATTATTCAACCTTGCTATTGCAAAATATACAACTAAATCCAAAATCAAAATATATAATATAGCCTGAACAGATTTTTTTCCGGCAGACTTAATAAGTATTCTAAAAAAAACTAAATTGACGGCAGCTAATATTACAATAACAGCAATATTCCAAGAGTTAAATGCCACGTTATCGGCAAAAGCTGCTATATAAAAAATATGACCTATTATAAAAAAAACAGCGCCGTTCTTCATCAGACTTATCTCTTCTATCATAAGCTGCGTATCTGCAACTAAAGCCATAAGCAGTGAAAGGATAATCATTAATCTATACTTGTCGGTTCCGTAAGCGCTGATTGACAGAATCATCATAATTACAAGGATCAATGTCAATGACGGAGTAAAAAAATATTTTAATGGAAGATACCTCTTATATGAAACAAACTCTCTTATTAAAAAAAAGAGAAAGAAAATTGATGATAAAATATAGACTAAATTAATTTCATGAATCATTTTTTATCCTTATCCTTTTTAAACAGATCCGAGAGATCTCTTAAAGTACTTGGATCAAAGTCGGAACTTATTGCAGCAATATTCTCCTGCTTAATCTCCTGATATATCTCCTTTCGATGTACGGTTATTTTTCGCGGAGCCTTAATTCCAAGTTTAACCTGATCGCCCTTTATATCAATGACTATAATCTCAATATCATCACCTATCATAATACTCTCATTTAACCTTCTTGCAAGAACAAGCATAACATCATTCCCCCGCTTTTCTGTTTTTTTTCATTTCGTCAAGGATATTATGACGAACTGTGTAGCGGTCGCTAAGCGATATTGCCTGTTTACCAATCCTTTTTACAGGATTTATGATTATTGGTCCCTGAAGATTTGCAGTCATATCTCTTGGATTTTCAGGTATTGTTACTATTGAAAAAGTAACCAGTTCATCTATTGACTCAGACTTCACTTCATCAAGGTCATTCTGGGAAATAATAAGCTCATACTCTTCCATAAAATCAAGAGGTCTGACTATTACAAAAGCAAGATCCTTTTCATCAAAAGCCTGCATCCATTTAAACGGCGAACCTTCATCCTCCGTATCCATTATTATGAATTTTTTAATAAAATCAAACCCCAATATACCTTGCGGGAAATCAATAATCTGAATTTCATCAACATCTATTTCGCCGAATGCCTTTGTATTAACTTTTATCCTCAATTGCCGACCTCACAATATAGTATTACGGATGATTACGGGCGATTGATATCGCCTATTGCGGGCGATTATTACTCGCCCCTACATTCACTATCGCAAGAAATCCATCAGAGTCTGCCTGATAGTTCGCGCCCCGACAGAGAGTGCATATTGATGTACACTTTCAAGCCATTTGTAATTCATTATTGTTTCAGAATAATCTATACCTTCATTTTTAGCAAGGATTTCAGTTAAATTCCCTTTTTCGGTTTCGGATTTTTTTGCAGCCTGTTCCATCCTGTTCTGTTTTGCCCCTATATGAGCCAGATATTTAAGGAGATTGTCTAATCCCATATCTATTAATCCAAGGTCTCTTCCGCCTACAAGTTCATGATCGCCGCGTACAAGATCATCTCTTACCTGTATTATCATCTCAAAAATAGACATGCCGCCTATGGTAACGGTTGTATCAATATTATTAGGCGGATGAGGAAAACTCTTATTAATCAAACCCAAATCCTGTAATACGGTACCGCTCCCCTTATCCTCTAACCATATCTGATGAGGCGTTGTTGAAGACAGTATGAGATTATTAAGCCCGCCCTTTGATGCTAAAACGCTTAATCCGCCATTATTGATTTTATCTATAATTATATCAATATTATCTCCTGCCGATACTAATATCTCCTTACCGTCTATCTTCATAACCTGATTAGATGCCGAAACATAATTTGATGCGTCAAAGTTTGATGAAAGTATCTGATCTGTAGCCCAAAATACGGTATTCCCTGCAAGATTAACATCCAGAAAATTCCCTGTGCCAACCTCTCGCGTATGACCGCCTATGTCGCCGCGATATTCAACACCGATCATGGCATCTCCCTGTCTTCCTGCAGTTAATGTCATGTAAATCGGAACAAAGGGATTAGGCTGATCCTCCGTCCCTGTTTTATACCCGCCGAAAATCGCTCTGCCTGTAGAACCTCTTGAATTAGCAATACTGACTATCTGTTCAAGGAGCTGATTTATTTCAGTAGCTACAGCTTCTTTCAATTCAAAGCTGGTGTATATTCCATGCGCTCCCTGAACGGCTAAGACGCGTATTCTATGAAACATATTGACGACCGATTGAAGAGCCGTATCCACTTCATTCAGCCGCGACTGCGCCTCGTTTATATTTGCAATATATTGATCTATCTCGGATAAATGAGTTCTATACAGCATTTGATTTGTTGCTGCAACGGGATTGTCCCTTGGCACCCTTACGGTCCTACCTGTTGCTAACTGGTCCTGTATTGTATCCATACTTGTTTGATGTCTCTGTAAATTATAGATCATTGTATTGTTTATCATTGAATTTGTTATTCTATTCATAATATACCTCTTATTATATCTGTTACGTTATATCTGATTACGCGCCTAATTTGATTATTGTTTCAAGCATACTGTTTACAGTCGAGATAACTCTGGCAGATGCATTATACCCATGCTGAAATGCAACCATATTTGCCATCTCTTCATCAAGGTTTATTCCCGAGACAGACTGGCGTATGTTTTCAAGATTTTTAAGCAGGGTTGTATGATTCTCAACTCTGTCCTTTGTCTCTTCGCCTTGAGTTCCTATGCGTGAAATTAAGGCAGTATAAAATTCATTGAAAGTAGTTTTACTGTCAACCATAGCTGTCTTATGTCTGAGCGAGGCTATGGCAAGGGCGTTTGTGCCGTCGCCGATTCCATTGGATGTATTATAATCGCCTGTTCCTCCAATATCGATCCCTTTTGAAGCCGCTATTTTATCTATATCCGCCATAATCTCAAAAGAGACAGACATATTTGCCGCAGGATCAAATTTCGGCGTTATAGTAATATGTTCCCTTGGAGATAAAAATTTCACAATGTCATCTACCCTTCTGTAATCAAAGGACCCTTGCTGACCGCTCTGTTTAAGAATACCTGTAAGACCAACAAGAAACTGACCCGAATCCTCCAAGTGACGCAGCATAAAGTTCTTCTTATCCGTATCTCCGGCGATAGTAGCCTTTAAAGCAAATATCCCATTATGATCTATATAAGCTACAACGCCAAGTTTTGCGTCGTTTATCTTTTTCATTACAGTATTGACAGTATCAAACTCATTATAATCTATCTCTGCCAAAGAATCATACTTATCATTTTTAACAAACGTCAATGTTCCTGTAATACCTATAGCGGCAGATGCATCAATTTTATTAGTTCCGGCAGCTTTGAAAATCGCCGTAATATCATTAACGCCGTCGTTGTTATAGTCAAAATTACCTTCGCTGTCATCGCTTATATTCAAATGAGAAAAGAAGTTAATATTTGTCTCGCCCCTTCTGCCGAATCCGTCGCGGTGAACCTCATTTGTCAAATCAGTCATGTTCAGTGCAAGGGCGTTTATGTCATTGATATTCTGGCGTATAATAACGTCCCTTACTTCAATAAGCCCTGCAAGCTCGCCGCCTTTTATTGATACTGGAGTCTCCGTAACTTTCCATACAACATCAAACATACCATGATTTTCAGGATTCCTTACAACCTTCAAAGGTCTGAATATGGATCCTTGTACAAGATGTTCGCCGTCTATATATACTATGACCTCATCCTTATCCATTCTCCCAACTGAAATATTCACTATTTTAGATAATTTTTCTATTAATGCATCTCTGCGGTCTCTAAGATCATTGGGATTATCTCCAAGAGCTTCCGATTTCTGAATCCTTTCGTTCAGATCGCGTATATCTGCAGCATACATATTGATTTGATTAACTCTATGCTCCACCTGTCTGTTGGCATTTTCCCTTAATTCATATAGCTGCCTGAATACACTCCTTATCTCATTAGAAAGATGAACTCCCTTTTCCTTTACAACTTCTCTTGTAGATCTCTCTTCGGGATATTTTGAAAGCTCCTGCCATGAAGCCCATAGAGCATCCATCTTGCTCCTTATTGACTGATCGGACGGTTCATTATAGATTGTTTCTATCTGATATATGAAATCATTCTTAGACTCCCAGTAACCCATTATATTCTTCTCTGCAACAATTCTATCATCGATAAATGAATCTCTAATTCTCTCTATTGAGGCTATGGCGCTTCCCTGCCCTATCTGACCCGGAGTATTGGCTCTGTTGAATGCAGGCGCGTAAATCGGGTCTGCCGAAGTAATAATTACTCTCTGCCGTGAATATTCCTTATTCTCAGCATTAGATATATTATGACCGGTTACATGCAGCGCCTGTTGATGCGACTGAAGTCCCCTCTTACCTATTTCAAGTCCCATGAATGTTGAATTCATAATTTTCCTCTCTAAGCTTTAATGTTAAATAACACAGGGTTCACAGTTCCCGCCTGTTCCTTCCCGTCACTCCCATAACCTGACCTGATAGTAGAACTGTTTTTTAATCCTGAAATGATAATGTCATAAAATTCCATATTATCCGTTAGAAGTTGAGAATTAAGGTCCTGAACTCTGGCAACCTTTAATAAAACATTCTTCAATTCAACGCCTGCCTGTTTTAAAATCCTGCTCTGCGCGCTGTCAATTGATTCTATAATATCTTGCAGGGTAATTTCACCTTTTATCTTAGAAGCGCTTTTACACTTCTTCATAAGAGTAACTCTTTTATTTTCAAGGATCTCAATCTCTTTTAAAAACTTTTCCTGTGATAAAGAGAGTTCTTCAATAACCTTGCCGTCTCTTTCTATAATTGCGTCACTTTTCTCTTCTTCCATATGAAATATCTTTTCATAAATTTCTCTTTCATGCTCCAATATATCTATCAATTCCCGAGCCGAATAATCCATCTTTCACTCCTTTTTAATAAGGATAAATATTCGTTTTAGTATCGGTTATTTTCTGCTAAATAATTATTAAGTTTTTGTGAGGAAAAAGGGCGTTACAGGTATTCTTCGGCAAGGCGGTAGATTACCCGATCTGCATAGTAAATCCCGTTTTTTGATAAAAAATATCTCCCATTCTCAAAATTTATCATATCCTCGAATATAAGTCTGTTTAATTCGGAGATAATATTTTTTGGCACAGGTATTGATGTTACTGCTATAAATTCATCAAAGCTGAATCCGATTTTTCTCCTGAGAGCGGTCATGATAAATTCAACAATCCTGTTGTTCTTGTCAAAAATCTCAATATCATACTTAAACTCCCCGCTTTCGATATAATCCAATATACTCATGTTATTTGAATACCTTTTGTCATTAACAAAGGAATGAGCTCCCGAACCGAATCCGTAGTATGGAGTAAAATCCCAATATTTTGAATTATGCCTTGATTCAAATCCCGGCAGGGCATAGTTGGATATTTCATAATGATTATATCCCTTTTCAGCTAAAAAATTCATAGCAACCCCCCAGAGGTCAACCTGCATATTTTCAAAATTTTCATCGGGGTAAAATCTCTTACCCAAGGTTGTACCTTCATCAACCGATAACAGGTAAAGCGAAATATGCTCCGGTCCGTATGAAGAGATAATCTCCAAGTCATTTAATAATATTGATTTATTCTCACCGGGAAGTCCTGCCATAATATCTATACACTTAATATAGCCGTTGTTAGAGAAAAAGAGTTCAATGGCGGATTTATCAATATTATCTCCCCTGCGGCCTATATTTTTTCTCATCTCATTATTCAGGGATTGTACACCTAATACTATTCTGTTTATGCCGGCGTCAATATATCCGTTTAATTTATCATAATTAAGGTCATTTGGATTCATCTCAATTGTTATCTCGGAATCAGATTCAAGTATAAATCTCTCCCTTATAAAATTCATTATCATCATAACCTGTTTTGGGTGGAGTAACGAGGGTGTGCCGCCGCCGAAATATACCGTATCAACCGATATTTTTTCATGAGATTTTGTTATAAAATCTATTTCCCGCAATAGAGACATAATATATGAGTCAATTATGGCGTTATCTAAAACAGGTACGGAATAGAAACTGCAATAGTCGCATTTACTTATACAAAAAGGTATGTGTATATATATTCCATTGTCCATAGCAGTTGACCTGTTTGTTTTACTATTTTTATTTTTTGAATAAAAATAAAAATAGTAAAAATATAATTTTTATACATTTTATACAAAAATTGTTTTTTTATTTATATTGTATATTTATATTGCAAAATATCAATAATATATATTTATAATCATTAATAGATTGATTTTTTTTATTTATATATATTCATAAAATATTTATCAAGTTGTGTATATGAAAAAAGATAAAAAAATATCATATATTGGCAGTTTTGTTGCCAGTACTTCAATTATCAAAGATATAGTTGATAGATTAATTCAAGACTTATCAACAATGGAATATTCAAAAGATGAAATTGATGCGATTGTCATATCAATGGATGAATCTATCACAAATGCTGTAAAAGCTACTATGGAAAAAACAAGCGAACCCTCTAAAAAACTATACATAATAATAAGATATACGGTTTCAGAGACCGAATTTGAGGCAACAATTATAGATCACGGCACAGGATTCGATTTTTCCAAGACTTTGAGCGCTACTCCCGACAGCAAATCAAATGACTATCATAATCAGATAATGAACTATGCAATTAACGCAAAAAAATCTAAAATACCTCTTAAAATACCTCTTAAAATACCTCTAATAAACATAAATAATAAAACCTCACTAAAGGGAATTGGAGTTGGGCTTAAAATAATATTGAATTTTATGGATTCTGTTTCCATTGAATATATTGACAAAAAAACAGTAATTGCATCAAACGTATCAGAATCAACTGACGGTACGATACTACACATGAAAAGGAAGAGGAGGGATTTTAATAATGGGAAGAAGTTGTAAGGCATATAATGACAACGAGTTCATTAATTCAAAAGATGCTCGTACATTAAGAATACTAAGCGAATATTTACATCCTGAGGCAAAATTTAAATTTAACCACATCAATCACACTGTTGTTTTTTTTGGTTCTGCAAGAATCAGTCCGGATAACACCAAATTCGGGACAGCAGAGTATTATAATATTGCTAAAAATTTCTCTTATGAATTATCACTTTACAGCAAAGAGCTTAAAAAAGAGATAGGAGATACTTTCTATATATGTACAGGCGGCGGACCCGGAATAATGGAGGCTGCAAACCGCGGAGCCCATGAAGCCGGCGTAAAAAATATCGGACTTAATATAGCCCTCCCTTTTGAGCAGCACCCTAATTCATATATCAGCGAGGAATTGAATTTTGAATTTCACTACTTCTTCACAAGAAAACTGTGGCTAATCTATCATGCTAAAGCTCTGGTAGTTTTCCCCGGCGGATTTGGAACTCTTGATGAGCTCTTTGAAGCATTGACCCTTATGCAGACAAAAAAGTTAGACAAACCTGATATGCCTGTACTTTTATATGACAGCGAATATTGGAAAGATCTTATAAATTTTAAAAAACTTGTAGACATGGGGATGATTTCAGAAGAGGATCTTAAGCTGTTACACTTTTTTGATACTGTTGAAGAGGGGCTTGATATTCTCAAACCCGGGCTAAAAAATATTATCAGGATTGTAAATAATATATTATGAAATCATTTATCTTTACTTATTTTCGTCAGACTCAAATAATTGAACAAATTCTTCATAGTTCATTCTGCTTGTATCATCCATGTCAAAAATTTCACATCCCACCTTAAGTATCATATTTTCAAGATGTCTTATATTTCTTATAACAGCTCCTATCACTGCTTTCTTATCTGCAGGGAATAATATATCAAAATTAATCCTGCTCCCCTCTTCAAAATATCTAAGAAATTTTTTTTCTTTAAAAACAAAACTTAAACCGCTATGAGATATATCTGCCAAAAGGAACTTGTCGGGTAAAGGAATGAGCATCTGCTGCTTAACCATAAGATGATTAACTACGGCGCACATCTTCTTTACATACTCAAACATGTCTTCTCCTATTGGTTGTGTGCTGTTAACCTGAATATAGCCGTATATTATTACATTATTATAAACTATAGGAACTGTAATCTCAGCTATATATTTATTCCTCGATGAAATGGATATATCCGATCTATAGATATAATTAATATAATGGTTATACATATCCTCTTCGGATTTTTCAGGATCAACATTAAGGTTAGGCATATATATTGCCTGCGACGTGTTTTTTATATGTCTGAGTCTATTATCCTGTTTATTTTCATTTATAAAGGCAATCTTTACATGATCAAATCTTTTCTTTAATTCGTATTCTGCAAAATCCTTTATCTTATCGATCTTTCTATCTATAGCAGCAAGACTCCTTTCGATAATATAATCTGTTATAAGATTATTAAGATATATTATATCTTTTCCGCCAACCGAATCTAATGAAGTTCTCTCCTCTTTCCTTAACTCTGAGAGTATTTGGAATTTAACAGGTATAAATACAAATACATCTTCGCTCTTCTCTACATATTTCAAACTAAGATAGATTGTATTAGCATTACGTTTGGCAACTACAACAACATTCTCCGGCGATGATTTTATTAGAGGAATCTTAAATACGACTTTACCTTCATTATAGCCCAGATATTGAACCTCAATGTTTCCGCTGTTGGTCTTTATAAAAGCAGGAGCTCCTTTGAAAAAATTCTCAAAAAGAAGCCCAAATTGCGATTGATCTGTTACTGTTTTTATCCTGTCAGTCATAAAAATAATCTACCTAAGATAATTTATATCTCTTCGATGTTTACTATAATTCATTCACAATAACTCCATCTAACATTTGTATCTTCCTGTGCGCCATCTCTGCGATTTTAAGATCATGTGTCACGATTACTATAGTGCACCCTTTATCTTTGCAAAGATCAAGGAGTATTTCAAGAAGCGCCATAGAATTTTTAGAATCAAGACTGCCTGTCGGTTCATCTGCAAGTATTAAATCAGGTTCGCCTACTATTGCCCTTGCTACTGCTACGCGCTGACATTCGCCTCCTGACATTTCACCGGGTTTATGACTTGCCCTATCTTCTATATTAAATTTTTTTAGCATTTCATAAGACATATCCTTTGCATCTTTTGACGATATTCTTCTTATTAGCAATGGAATCATTACATTCTCAAGCGCTGTAAATTCAGGAAGAAGGTTATGCAGCTGAAAAACAAACCCAACATGAATATTCCTAAACAGTGAAAGTTCATCAACAGTAAAATGAGAAACATCTTTTCCTAATAAAACCATAGACCCTTTGTCGAAATTGTCAAGGCAGCCCATCATATTTAGAAGAGTCGATTTCCCTGTTCCGCTTGGTCCTGTTATAGAAACAACATCTCCCTTTTTAATATCCAGATTAATCCCTTTAAGAACAGGAAGTTTACTTTTGCCATACCCGTATGCCTTTTCAAGATTTTTTATTTCAACTATTTTATCTTCTAATTGCATCTGTTTTACCTACTCGTACCTGATAGTCTCAACCGGTCTCTGTCTTGAAGCCTGCCATGCAGGAAAAATCGCTGCAAATATGGATAGAAAAATTGCTGCAGCAGCTATAAATGCTACAAATTCAGGATTAACCTCAGTTGGTATTGTATCAATATAATAAACATTAGACGGCACAATACTTATCCTGTAAAATTCTCCAAGCTCAAACAATTGATAAATATAAGCCATAACAAAATTGATTGTATTTTCAATCCATGTAATAATTGCTTCAAAGTTCAATGATGTAGCAAGACCTAACATCACGCCAAGGAATGTTCCGATAACCCCAATAAAAAAACCCTCAAGCACAAAAATCGACATAATAGATCCGGGCTTTGCCCCCATAGACTTGAGAATACCAATAGCCCTCCTCTTCTCCATTACAACCATTACTATTGTACCCATAATAGTAAAACCTGCCGATACAATAACCAAAAATAGAATTACTGTCATTATGAGTTTTTCCAGTTGTAGCGCATAAAAAAGATTATAATTATTCTCTTCTGCAGTACGGGTTATATATTCATAACCTATTGTTTTCTGAATATCCAAAGATATTCTGTTCATTTTATAAATATCATCTATCTTAACGCCGATTTCATATGCTACATCACCAAGCGAATAGAGACGTTGAGCATCCGGCAGAGACATTAAAATAAGTTTAGTATCAAATTCATAATACCCTGTTTTAAAAAAACCTAATACCTTATATCTCTCTATTCCGGGCATAATCCCTGTTATTGCAGTTATTCTCCCTTGCGGTACTACCAGTTCTATTACATTGCCTTTCTCTATTCCATAACGGGCGCCCATCTCCTTCCCTATATATATGCCTTTTTCATAACAAAATCCGGCCTTATTTTCAGTAATAAATCTCACTATATCCTGAGGTATATTATCTTTTGAGCCAATACCTCTAATCACGACAGGTCCCAGATTCCTTTTAAATCTAAACAATCCCTGACCTTGTATATATGCATTAACAGAGGTAACATGATTTAGCTTTCTAATTTTATCAGATACTTCTCTATACTCTTTAAATGCATCATCCATCATTCCGGTTGAAAGAGTTGAAACGGATATATGTGAATTCACATCAAGAATTTTATCTTTAATCTGCCCCTGGAATCCGTTCATAACAGAGAGTACTACAATCAAAATATAAACTCCTATAAAAACTATAAAAATTGATAGAAGCGTATTAAAAGATATAAAGCCCTGAGACTTCTTTGATTTTAAATACCTGATGCCTATAAATAATTCAAAAAATTTCATTGCCTATCTACCGTCTCTGTATTAATAATTGTTCTGTTAAACATAAGCCATCCCTTATCCTTTTTCGGACCGTCAATATAATTAATAAATTCCATGTCACCTTTCATATTCTGAACAGGCTTCCCTGTTTTTCTCTTAATCCTTACACACTCAAAATAGACTCTCCGAAACTTATATTCATATCTGTTTACATCCATTTTAGTCGCTTTTTCATTAAACTCTCCGATATTACGGATAATTAAATCTGATAGATAAAAATCACCATACAGCTCTCTAAATACAGACTCATCTTTTGGAAAAGCTTCACACTCGCTATATTCTTTATAGTTGAGATTTCTCACTGCGCTTGACCATTTTAAAAAGATATATGCAGGGTCAACAAAAATCTCCTTCTTTTTACATGAGCTAATAAGAACCGTAACAGCAGCAAACAAAGCTATAATTTTAGTAAATCTCATATTTAATCCGTATTCTAATATTAATTAATCTTTTTGTAATATTTATATCATAATTTATGAAGCATATCTTAAATGTCTATAGATTAACATTTATTTAAGCAAATTTTATGCTGCTCTCTTTTCTTATTTAATGTAGAAGTTCATTTTCAGAAAAAACCTGTGCAGAAAATTTTTCTATAAGAACATCCTTTCTTTTCCATGAATCTCCCGGTAATCCTGCCTTAAAACAGGTATGTGTTAAAAAAGTATCTCTATCCCACTTCTGTTCAACAGCCACTTGTGGAAGGAGCAGCCCGCGGTTAAATCCCTTTGTTATAATAATCCCGTCGCGTCCAACAACTATTTCATTTATATCATTCACTTTTTCGATTGGACTCAAGATTGATATTTCAATATCTATCTTTTTATATTCTTCACGTTTTAGAGACGAAAATCTCGGGTCTTTAAATGCCGAAGCTAATGCCATATCTTTTACTGTCTCAGGAATACTTTTAATACCTTCAATATATCCTATACAGCCTCTTAGATTTCCATTGATATGTAAAGTTACAAATGACCCGCACTTTTCATTAAATATATCATCTTTAAACGGAGAGAGTTTAATATCCTCATCCACACCAAGTTTATCTGCAATAGTCTTTCTTGCAAGATTAAGAAGATTTATCTGCTGCTCTTTGTTTAATTCATTCATATAACACCGCCCTCAGTCTAAGATTAATGCAGAGAGATAACCTACCACCTGATCCTTCGGTCCAGCCGTGTCGCCGGAATTTGCATACTTTATCACTTTAAGTTTTTTAGCGCCTAACTTTTTAGAGAGGGATATACCTGCAACAACAGGTCCCTCTCCGCAGGCTTCACATTTTCCCGATAAAATATCCTCTTTTATTCTTCTCTCATCAAATGATTCAATGGCATTTATAAATTCCTTATCCTTCTTTACCGCTTCACTGTAACTGTGATAATGAGACAAATCTGTGGATATAATTATTCCATAGTCTATACCTGAGGAGTTAATCTCCTCAGCTATAGTCTCTCCGATAATCCTGCATATTTTAATATCGGCAGTTCCTATAACAACAGGAACAATCTTTGCATTTGGTTTTATTGCCTGTAAAAACGGCAATTGAACTTCAAGGGAATGTTCCATATCGTGAGCCTCTTTGATAAATGCAAAGCGCTCTCTCTTCTCTAATCTCTCGCACAAATCGGAATCAACTTCAACATCACCAAGCGGCGTTTTATAAAAACCTTTTGGTATTATGGAAGCGCCGTTAAATCTGCCCCTGTGAGAAGGCGCTAAAACCACATAGCTTTGAAAATCTTCTTTTGCGAGATAATTATATCCGTATGCCGCAACAGACCCTGAATAGATATAACCTGCATGGGGAGATATGATACCGATTACTCTGCTATTATTAAACTCATCGGATGTACTCGCTTGAGTTAAATAAGAAGAGACGGTTTTTTGCAATTTATCCTTATCTCCGGGATAGAACGAACCTGCTACAGCCGCTTTACGTATATACATGATTTAGCTGCCTCTCTTTAATAATTCCTTTTCAATAATTCTTTTTCGATCTGCTTTAGAATTTCCGAAGCAGCTTTATCCTTTGTGAGTATGGGCAATTCAACTTTCGATCCGGTTCTTGTAAAAAGGGTTAATATATTCGTGTCACAGCCAAATCCGGCTCCCTCTTTTGATACGTCGTTTAAACATATCATATCAAGTTTCTTTTCATTTAGTTTTGATAAAGCGTACTCCTCTGTGTTTGAAGTCTCGGCGGCAAATCCTGCTACAAAAAGATTATTTAACTTTCGGAACTCCCGCGCTGCAGATACGTTTTTAAGAATATCAGGAGTTCTGGTCATCTCAATAAAAATATTTTCATTCTGTTTTTTTATCTTTTCGTCGGATTTTTTAACAGGGCTATAATCTGCCGGAGCTGCGCACATGATTAACACCGAGTTATCTTCAATCTCATACAGTACGCTCTCCAGCATATCGTTTGTTGTCTCAACTCCTATACATCTATAGGGCTTGTTTTTAAGTAAATCCTCACTAATTGGTCCGTGTATAAAACACGTATTTTTAGAGATATTATTAGACTCGTCTGCAAGAGCAATCCCCATCTTTCCGCTTGAGGCATTTGATATATATCTAACAGGGTCAAACCACTCCCTTGTTGGTCCGCCTGTTATTATAATTTTACGCCCCTTCAATAACACCAACCGCCGCCTTATAAATAGTATTTATATCTGCAAGCCTTCCGATTCCTTCATCGCCGCATGCAACGGGTCCCTCATCAGGTTCGACAAATCCAAATCCCCATTCTTTTAATCTCTTAATATTTGCCTGAACCGCTTTATGGCTATACATATTGGGATTCATTGCAGGAGCAATAAGCACAGGACAAGTAACGGCAATAAATGTTGTACTGACTATATCGTCTGCAATTCCGTTTGCAAACTTCCCGATCATGTTAGCAGTAGCAGGCGCAGCCAAGAAAAGCGCAGCGTCGTCTTTAAGGGTTATATGCCCCATTTCATGCTTTTCCCATAATGTCTTATCCGTATAAACAGGATTGCCCGTAAGAGTCTCAAGCGTTAAGGTCGATACCAATTTTGCAGCATTCTCTGTTAATACTGCAAAAACATCATACCCCCCTTTTACAAAAAGACGCGCAAGATCGCACGACTTGTAAGCTGATATTGAAGATCCCACTGATAGTATAACTTTTTTCATATCCTTTTAAATATCCTCTCAAGATCACTTTGACTTATTGTAAAGAAAAAGGGTCTCCCATGTGGACACCTTAATTCCATATTGCCGTATAAAACTTTGCGAACAAGAGATTCCATATCGGAGGCACTCAAAAAATCATTTGCCCTCTTTGCAGAATGACATGCCAGCAGCGAATAGAATCTCTCAACTAAATCATTACTTTTATTTCCAATCTTAATATTATCAATCATATTTTTTATCAGTTCGTCTATATTATCATTTCCTGCAATTACAGGAGCAGTTCTTACTATTATTGTATAATCGGAAAACTCTTCAACTTCAAATCCTGTTTCGCTGAAGATATTCATATTATCTTTAACAAGGGCAAATTCATCTATTGACAGCTCAATGGAGACTGGAAAAATCAGCTCCTGAAATTCAATCTCTTTATTATCCTGAATCAGCTTGTCATATAGAAGTCTTTCGTGCGCTGCATGAAAATCTACCAGATGAAGATTATCGTCCTCTTCTATTAAAATATATGTGTTAAAAAGCTCGCCTAATATTTTTACATTTTTATCAACCGTTACATGAGGATTTACGGATATTGGCTCATCGTTAATATCAAACAAAGGGGCGCGGAATCTCAGCTCTTTAAAGTCTTGCGAGGCGGCAGGAGTGTTATGCGCCTGCCCGGAGTTCCC
>Ga0268262_10000328_pt1 | contig 63742 bp, 54 predicted proteins | sample TergutNc150P3_FD_190354 | JGI IMG/M metagenome (GOLD analysis project Ga0268262, IMG submission 190354) | Nasutitermes corniger P3 segment gut microbial community from laboratory colony in Florida, USA - Nc150 P3 (SPAdes) (version 2) | ecosystem: Host-associated > Arthropoda: Insects >... | reverse complement strand
CCCCCCCCCATTTAAACGCGGATTTTCTCGGCTCCGTAGGCAGGAGGTTATGAATATGGCAAAAACCATAGCAAAATCATTTTTCATTTTTTTGTTCCTCGCGCTATCCGCTTACGGGCAGCAGCAAGATAGAGTGGCTATAATCAACACCGAGGATGACCGCGATTCCATCGGGTTTTCTGATTTGTCCCATCTAACCAACAGGCTTCGAGAAACGGCGGTCAAAATTTTGCCTAAATCACGTTACGGGATTATGACCACAGAAAGCATAGTTGCTTTTTTTGGGTCAATGGAAAATACCAGAAAGGCATGCAACGAATCAAGCTGTCTGGTGGAGATTGGCAGGAAAGTGAGCGCGGATTACGTTGCGCAAGCGCACATAAACCGTTTTGGAAGCCAGTTGTCCATAAATTTTGACCTTTACAACACAAAAAGCGGAACTCTGATAGACTCTTTCACAGGCCATTCCGAAGACATATTCGGCTTGCTAGCTGTGATAGACGAAAAGGCACCTGATTTGTTCAGACAGATGCCTGGCGCATCGGGTGACATTAGCCCTGTGCCAGAGCTTGAGAAGCCAAGCAAAACCAGCTTTTGGGTTGCCATTGGCTTGGACGTGCTGGGAGTGGCGATTATAAGTTATGCCGTGTATGAAAACAGCGAGATGACTAAATACAAGAATAAATACCTAGAAAGCGGACATACACAGAGCTATTACGACGATTCCTATAAAAAAGCGGAAAATATCCGTAGTAGTAGGAATATGTTTTATGTTATTGGTGGAGCGGTTTTGGCTTCGGGTATAGGAGTACATATATGGTTTTGAGATTTATTATCCCTGCAATCACCTTCTTTTTCATATCCTGCACGGATCTTGAACGTAGCAATCCAGAAGATGAGCAAAGCAAGTATTACCGCAGTTCTTCGTCTGTTAAGCGGAGTTCTAGCTCTGCGGTAGCGGTGTCTTCGTCAAGTTCAACACCAAGCAGCTCATCCGTTGCTTCAAGCTCCTCAAAGGCATCTTCATCAAGCTCAAAGCCGAGCAGTAGTTCTAGCGCACCGTCAAGCAGTTCGTCTTTTGCCAAAAGTTCTAGCTCTGCGGTGGTGTCTTCGTCAAGCTCAAAGCCGAGCAGTAGTTCTAGCGCACCGCCAAGCAGTTCGTCTGTTGCCAAAAGCTCAAGTTCTGCGGCGGTGTTTTCGTCAAGCTCAAAGCCGAGCAGTAGTTCTAGCGTACCGCCAAGTAGTTCGTCTGTTGGGAGTGTACCAAGTGGTGACAAGGGCAACAACATAGCGAATTATAAAACCAAGCAAATCGGCGATCAAGTTTGGATGGCGGAGAATTTGAACTACAATGTGGTTGGCAGTAAATGCTACGCCGAAGGAGTTAACGGTGTTCCTGTTGATAGCATTGCTAAAAATTGTGCGATTTACGGCAGGCTTTACACTTGGGCAACGGCACAGTCTGTGTGTCCCTCTGGGTGGCATTTGCCAAGTCTCGATGATTTTGATGTTTTAATGAAATATGTCGATCCGAGCTGTGGCGGTAATGGTGGCATTTGTTTGACTGAAGCGGGAACTAAGTTAAAAGCTACGAGCGGTTGGAATTCATATAACGGAGTTCCTGTTGGAACTGACGATTACGGATTTTCAGCCTTGCCTGGCGGTTACGGCGTTTCCGATGGTCGTTTCTTCGATGTCGGTAACCGCGGCTATTGGTGGAGCTCTAGCAATAGAAATACTGACATAAATAACTGCACATGGTATAAGCGTATGGACTACGACAACGAGAAAGTCTTTCAACCTTGCATGCTGAGTATAAATGGTGCTCTTTTGAGCGTTCGTTGTGTGAAGAATTGAAAAGAATTTGCGCCAAGGGTGGCACAAAACCTTGCCGAGTTTCATTTCTCTGCGGAGATTTGGCAAGGGGAAAAAACAAGCGGGGAAACATAGGAGAAGAAAAAATGCCACTTTCAAGGAACGATGTAGAAACGCAACTGGACAGATTTAAAAATATTGCGCCAAATTTTAATATGGAATTAGATGAACGAAGCGGCGGCTATGTTCATATATTGCGTAACGGCAAAATAATAGGCTGTTTTCAACGCATAAAAGGTATAATAAAGTTTGAGTTTCATAATAGTCATTCCGATGGCAAAAAAAGAGTACCGGTAAGTGAGTTGACAGACGAGGAGATAAAAGATGCAATAGATAATACACCCGGAAATTAAAGTAATCTTAGGGCATAAATATAAAATCGGGAAAAAATCCACCAACCCTTTGGCGTAAGCCAAACCCGCTTTATTCTAGGAAAACTTCCCTGCTACCTCAAAATTATACAAACTCCGCGAGTGCAGTCCACCTATGCCGCTCTCTGTTGTTGCGAACCGCAGTTTCCAAAGAACCTTGGCTTGCCAAAATCCAAATATTTTCCTTTGCCCTAGTCACAGCAGTGTATAGCAAATTTCTTTGCAGCATAATGGAGTGGGTGTAGTCCAGCACAACCGCTACGGATTTATATTCGCTGCCTTGGCTTTTGTGAACGGTGCAGGCATAGGCAAGGGTTAAGTGCTCAAATTCATCGCCTTCTATGGTTATGGTTTTGCCTTCAAAATCTGCTTCTATTTTTTTTGCAGTTGGCATAACGCGAATTATGCGCCCCAAGTCGCCGTTGAAAATATCTTTTTCATAGTTGTTTTTAAGTTGCATCACAGGGTCGCCAATTTGCCAGTGGATATTTCTGTAATCAAAACCGTAAGCGTTAAAATTGAGTATCTTTTGCATAAAGGCGTTCAGGCTTTGAGTTCCCAAAGTTCCTTTGTGCATAGGGGTTAAAACTTGCAGTTCTCCATTTTTTGAAAGCCTGTGCAAAATGGAAAGAGCTTCTTCTGAATTTTGATAGGGCATATAGTGAAAATGCAAGCCGTTTTGCAAATTTGGCATTTTGCCCGCTAAAATTCGGTGCGCATTTTCCGCAATATCGCTGGATTCCCCCTGCCTGTAAATTTTGGAAAGCCTCGCCTGCGCAACTTCTTTGCAAGAGAGAATTTCCCTAAGCACATTGCCGGGGCCAACGCTTGGCAACTGGTCTGCATCGCCGATTAAAATCAACTGGGTGCCAGGTCTTAGTGCGCGCATTAAATCTGCGGCAAGCTCGTTGTCTAGCATTGAGCTTTCGTCTATGATAACAACATTTGCATCCAGAGGGTTCATTTCGTTTTTGTAAAAAAGACCGGAAATGGGGTCTATTTCTAAAAGGCGGTGTATTGTGCTTGCTTTAAAGCGGCAAACTTCCGCCATTCGGCGAGCGGCGCGCCCTGTGGGTGCGGCGAGCATTACTTTCTTTTTTTGCAAATTCAAAATATGCAATATGCCTTTCAGTATTGTGGTTTTGCCTGTCCCTGGCCCCCCCGTTATAACAAAGAACATATTTGAAACAGCATCTTTAATGGCTTTTAATTGCTCGTTGCTATAAGAAATTTCAAGGCTGCTTGCAGCCGCGTTTATTTCCGCATCGCTGTGCAAAGCCTCTAACTCCCCAAAATTCAAAGCTCTGCGAATAAACGCGCCTATATATTTTTCCGCTTCGTAAAGTTCCGGCAGCCACACACGTTCCTGTTGGATAATTACTTTGCCCGCTTTTTTTAAGTCTGAAAGTGCGGTATATAAATAATCAAAAATATCATCATCTGGAAAACTCGGAATTATTCTCAAAAAATTAAGAGCGTTTTGCAATAGATTTTCGGGAGGCATAAATGAATGACCGCCATCGTATTTAGCTTCTCTTAAAACGTGCAAAATTGCGGCGCGCAGCCTTAGCCCAGAACTCTCTTCAAAGCCTATTTTTCTTGCGGCATTGTCTGCTATTTCAAATGGATAGGAAAAAGGTTCCTCGCAAAGGGTGTATGGATTTTCGCTTACTATATCTTCTGTTTGCATTTTGTACAAATTCCAAGCGAGCATTGCTTTTGCGCCAGTGAATCCGAGTTTGTAGAGGAATAGCAGAGATTTTCTGCTCTCCTGCTGTAAGCCCCAATCGTCTATGAATTTCTCAAGCCGCTTTCCGCTCAATCCTTTCACCGCGCCTCGCAGTTGCATAGGATTTGTGTCTAAAATTTTTGGCAAATTTTCCCCAAAAACACCGACCAATTTTTCCGCTGTTTTTTCACCTATGCCTGTAAAAATTCCGCTTGCCAAATAATCTATCAAGCCATTTTCCCCTTCTGGCTGCAAAACCTCGCAACTCGTAACGGCAAACTGCTTTCCAAATTTAGGATGCTCGCTCCAATCCCCCGTTAAACGAACCCTTTCCCCCGCATGAACAGGCAAAAAATTACCTGCCGCCGTCTCTGTTTGTTTGCCATTTTTTATGCGCACAACAGAAAACCCATTTCGCTCGTTTGAAAAAACTACGGAAGATACGGTGCATTCTAGGGTTTCTGGCATTTAACGTCTATATTATAGCAAATATTTATTACGGAAAACAAGTCATAGGCAAAGGTTCTTGTTTTATATCATTGGAAAATACAGTTACGCATAGTGTTTCAAAAATTACTATAAGTGATTCAGCCGAATATTCTCTTTCTAGAATTAGATACATAAACTGTTTTAACCATTTGTCAAAACTTTCTTTCACAATAAAATCTTTCATAAGCTGAATTCCATTCGGGTATGCAGCAGCACAAATATCCAACCCGTGATATACGGTCAACAATTCATTAAAATCATTATCTTCTATTTCTTCACATTCGTCTTGTCCTCTGATTGGTACCAAAGGGCGAAACTTAAGTATAGCATTTGCCATTAAACCAGCAATTTTAGAAGCCTCTACCTTGTCTTCAATTACGTATATATCTTTTAATGCATCAAGGTTTTGAACATAAAACCTTATAGCTTTTAATGCTAAGGAATTGTTTAGCATTAAAATATCTTTTATCAAAAAATCGCTCTTGCCGCCTGTCTTAAAATTAAGTACATATTTTAAAGTTTCATCAAGATATTTTGCCCTTCTATGTTCAATCGTTTCTTCTTTTGGCATATTTAATTCCATTTATTAGCGTGATATTTGTCCACAGCTTTTGAAAAAGGCTCTGCTAAAGCAGCCGAAGCCTCTTTGAAACGATCAAATATAATTCCATCGGAATGGTTTGGACATTTTAACTTCTTGCTGAATACATCAGCACGCTTTTCAACGTAAGCAAGCAGACTTCCTGTGGTTTCTGGCATAATATCTCCAATAAATTCAATTTTTGTGCAGTGAACCTTGTAAATATACATTATTTTTTTGTGAAAAAAGGTAAAAAAACAAAAACTCATTCATTTTGCACACAACTGTAGCCAAATTAGCAAGAAACACCACCCCTTGACAAAACCGCTAAAAATTGCTATATTTATAGACCTAGCTTGGAGAATTTTATGAGCCGCGTATGTGAAGTTACAGGGAAAAAAGGTATGATGGGAAACCGCATATCTCATTCTAATCGCAAAAAAAAGGTTAGATTGCAGCCAAATTTGCACACAAAAAAATTCTTTATTCCAGAAGAAGACCGCTGGATTAGCCTTCGCGTTAGCAGCCAAGGGCTGAGAACCATAGATAAAAAAGGAATTCACGCTGTTGCGACAGAACTTGGACTTTAATTTTACAGACTTTTTTGCTTACATAAAGACTTCGTTTGCAAAAGGGAGCCTCGGTTTTTCGGATTTTGAATACCCTCAAACAGTTCAGCACTTTGTTTTTACGGCTTTTCCTAATTCACTCAGCAAATATTTTCTGATTTTGGCCATTTGTTTTGCCACTTTTGGCGTTTTTTTGTTCTTTTTAACCGTAAAAAAGAATTTGAACAACAAATTTAGCGAATTTTCTACGTTTTTGAGAATGGATAAGGCAAAAATTCTAAAACAAGCGCGTATTGCCGCATTGCCTATGCAGGCTCTATTTTGGAGTTTTTTTGCTCCAGCTATTTTTATCGCTTTATTGTTTTTAGAAGCAAAATTCAATATTCCTGGCCTTGGCAGCACAATAAAAACAGCTTATTATTTAAAAGATTTTCCCCTGCTTTATGGCAGTTCTCTTTATGCGCTTGCATTTGCTTTAATTGCGAATATCTTTTTTTTAACACTCAAAATAATTTTGCCGCATAAGTGATATGTCTATTTCTTGGGTGGACTTTTCGCTTAATCATTTAATAAAACCATTTTCGCTGAGTTTGAAAAAAGACGATTTTTTGTTTTTAGCAGGCGAAACTCACCACAACAAACTTTTGCGCGCCCTAGCTGGTTTTTTGCCAAATGAATGCAACTGCCAAAACTCAGTTATGTTTGATGGGCAAAGGCTAAAAACAGGAGAGACGCTGAAATCCATTCTTTTGCCAAAAAATGCGGCTAAATCTTTTCCACCTCACAGAACAATAGAAGATTTTATCCTTGATTTGCATAAAGACATAACCAAGAAAAAATTAGAAGACGATGCGGCAAAGCATGGCATAGAAAAACATATTCTTTTGAGCAAGCCGTCTAAAATTCCTTTGGTGATTCTGCAAAAAATTTCGCTTTGGCTCTGCTCCCTGAACGCGAATACGGCAATTTTTATTGAAGAGCCAGAGAACGGATTTTTTGATGAGTGCAGGCCATTCGATTTTTTGCAAGACTTGCTGAGAAAGGGCATAACAAACAGCATAATTTATTTACCGAGCAAAAAAGATACCATTTTGCAAAAAGCTGGCAAAATGCAATTTTGCAGAACGCGCCTCGCAATTTTTTGCGCAGACAGACTTGTGGAAGAAGGCGAGTTTGATAAAATTCTCTCACATCCCGTTCACGCATACACAAGGGAATGGCTAAAATTCGGTGTTATGGGGCAAAGAAAAAAAGGAGCTTTGTGGCAATACTGCCCGCCTAATTGCACAGAGCTGCACAACTGCCACGCAAAGCAAAAGGGAATCAATTATCTGATTGACTGCGAACCGGTTGGTTTGCACAAAGTTATATGCAAGGGATTTTTTTGAACGCTTACTTCCAATAAAACGAATCCAGCAAATAAGCAAGCAACTCTTTTCCTTCGGTATTTTGCGAAAGTTCTTCTACCATTGGAAGATAGCGGCGCATTCTTTCGTTTTGCTTTTGTCCCAAAAATCTGCGCTCGCGGTCTAGTTTTGCTTCGGCTCTTTGGCGAATGCGGCTCGCCAATTCTTCTTCGCTTATGGGTGGCATTTTTATGAAGTTTATGCCAAAATCCGCGGCGGTTTTTTGAATTTCAATTTCTTCAACTGGGGTTATGAGCGAAATGGAAAGACCACTTCTGCCGGCACGTGCTGTTCTGCCGCTTCTGTGCACATAAACCTCGTGGTCGCTTGGGTGGTCGTAAACAATAACGTGAGTCACGTGGGTTACATCTATGCCTCGTGCGGCAACATCTGTGCATATCAAAAGTTTTAGTTTGTTCTCTCTGAATTCTCCCAAAACTTGTTCGCGTTCTTTTTGAGAAATATCACCGGAAAGAGCTTTGGAGGCAAAGCCGTAATCGTTTAAAACTTGTTCCAAATATGCAACGTCTTTTTTCATATTGCAAAAAACCATGCAACTCTCTGGATTTTCCCATTCTAAAATTTTTATCAAGAGAGAATCCTTGCCCATTGCATCGGAGGCATAGTAGCGGTGTTCCAAATTTTTTGCTATAACTTGGTCGTAAGAGAGAGAGAGAAAATCTGCATTTGGGCGTTGAAATTCCCGCGCTAAACTTTTTACGGTTTGGGGAATTGTTGCGCTGAACATTGTGCAAGAAATTTCTTTTGGCAAAAAGCGGCGCACACGCTGCATATCGGGATAAAAACCCATGCCTAGCATTTCGTCTGCCTCGTCCATGACCAAATCGCGAATGCTTCCAAAATCTATGTTGCCTCTTTGGGCGTGGTCTAAGAGCCTGCCTGGGGTGGCAACTATTATGTGCACTCCGGTTCTCAGCGCGTGAATTTGGTTGTCAAAGCCAACGCCGCCAAAAATTGCGCAAGAGCGAATGCCCGTGCCTTTTGAGAGCTTTTCTGCTTCGCCGTGAACCTGCAATGCCAGCTCGCGGGTGGGAACCAGAATAAGAGCTTGCGGAAAAATATGCTCCGTAACTATAACCTGCAAAAGAGGCAGCAAAAAAGCACCCGTTTTTCCAGAGCCGGTTTTAGATTGAATTAGCATATCCCTGCCTTGCAGCATATAGGGAATGGTTTTCTTTTGCACGGGCATCAACTCGTTCCAGCCAAGCTCTCTAAGGGTGGTCTGCAAATGTTCTGGCAAATTTTCAATTAAAAAATCGGGGAGCTTATTCTGCGGCTCTTTTATTTTAATTGGAGTACTAAAAGGGTTTTCGTTTTCATTTTCCATATTTATTTCTCAATTAATATCCAATACAATAGATTCATCACGTTTTGCTCCAATGGAAACCATCCCTATTTTAACGCCGGCAAGTTCGGAAATTCTGGTTAAATACTTTTGCGCATTTGGGGGTAATTCATTCCAAGAGCGGCATTTGGCGGTTGAGCATTCCCAGCCCGGCAAAATTTCGTAAACAGGTTCGCAAAGGGCAACTTGTGTTAATCCGTTTGGAAAATTTTGCAATTCCTTGCCTTCCATTTTATAGTTTGTGCAGATTTTTATTTCTTTAAAAGTATCTAGCACGTCTAGCTTGGTTATTGCGAGGTGCGTTAAGCCATTCACGGCTGCTGCCTTGCGAACAACGGGGGCATCAAACCAACCGCAGCGGCGAGGTCTGCCGGTTGTGGCTCCAAATTCACCGCCAATTTTGCGCAGCTCCTCTCCAATTTCATTCTCTAGTTCTGTTGGGAAAGGCCCGTTTCCAACCCTTGTGGTATAGGCTTTAACAACGCCAATAACTTGGTCTATGGCAGTGGGGCCGATTCCAGACCCACAGCTTGCAGAGCCAGCTACCGTGTTTGAAGATGTTACAAAGGGATAGGTTCCGTGGTCAACATCTAAAATGGTTCCCTGAGCACCCTCAAAAATTATCTGCTTTTTGGCTTTAAGGGCATCGTATAAATACGAAACAGTATCGCAAATATAGGGTTTTAGCTGTTTGCCAAATTCCAAATACTCTTCAATAACGGGACCTGGGTCTAGGGGTTCTGCTCCAAACATTTTTTCAAACTCTTCATTTCTGAACTGAGCCAAAGCCTCCACGCGAGGCTTTAATTCTTTGATATCCAATAAATCGCCAACCCTGACCCCTAGCCTATTGACCTTGTCGCTATAGCAGGGTCCAATGCCTCGCCCTGTGGTTCCAATGGCAGATTTTCCGGCCTTGGCTTCTTTTAGCTTGTCGCAGGCTATATGCCAGGGTAGCACAATATGGGCGTTTTCTGCTATTAAAACGCGGTTTTCAACAGAAATATTCTTTTTTTCGAGGTCTTTTATCTCTAAAATGGCCTGTTTTGGGTCAAAAACAACGCCGTTTCCTATTACGCAAACCTTGTTTTCGTGCATAATTCCGCTTGGGATTAGGTGAAAAATAAATTCCTGGTCGCCTGCTTTTACCGTATGCCCGGCATTTGCGCCCCCCTGAAAACGGACTATTATATCTGCATATAGGGTTAAAAAGTCAACGATTTTGGCTTTGCCTTCATCGCCCCACTGAGAACCCACTATTACTCTATTTGGCATAAAGGCGAAAAATACAAAAAAATCTACCGCTTTTATTTTTTTTTTTATATTTTAATGAGATATGCAAAAGGGTTATTCTATGCAAAAATATATTTTCGGCGGTTTGTTAACCGCTTCCGCGTTTTTCTTTTCCTTAACTTCCTGTGGAGGAAATAATTCTGAGCAAGCCAACTGGCGAGGCAAGGAGATAACCACTTCCTTTAGGCAAAAGGGAATAGATGGCTATCGTTTTGACAATGCCGCTGGTGAAGGGGCAGACTTTCAGAATGCCACCGGCGCAAGCCCTGTGTTTAAAAAAGCAGAGCTTAGAGGCGCAAAGTTTCAGAACGCAATGTTAGAAACCCCCAATTTTTCTGGGGCAAATCTTGCGGGCGCAAACTTCTCTAGCGCAGATATGCGAGGCGTGGACTTTTCCGATGCAAACCTTGAAGGTGCAAACCTATACAGAGCAACGCTTTTGAACAGCGAAGGAGCCATAGAGAAATCAACGAATTTCTCAGGTGCATCTCTTATGAATGCAAATCTCACCTCAATGAAGGTATCTGAGGGTCTTAGCTTTAAAAACACCGATTTAACGGGCGCAAAACTCATAGACGTTGATTTAACCGGTGCCGACTTTGGCGGGGTTGTTGCCCAAAACACCAATTTTTCCAATTCGGGGCTAGCTGGTTCCAACTTTAAAGGAGCACAAGTCACCGGAGCAAACTTTACCAAATGCAATTTAACCAACTCCAATTTTGTGAATGTGGATTTGAACAATTCAAACTTCACAGGTGCTGGTTTGCAAAGAGTGGACTTTTCTGGCGCAGATTTTGGCAATGCCAATTTCACCAATGCGGATTTTTCGCTAACCTCATTTAGCAAGCAAGATTTGAAGAGAGCAAAATTGCAAAAGTCTATTTTCGCTCAAGCCAACATATCAGATATGGATTTCAACGGAATGACCATAACCGGCGTGGTATTTGATAAAAGCAATGTTAGCAGTAGCACGTTTGTGCAAACCAAAATGGTTGGAGCAAGCTTTTTTGATGCAAGCGTTGACAAATGCGATTTTGTTGGCACAGATTTAAAAAATGCAGTTTTTGACGGAACCGATATGAAACGTTCGCAATTCCCCAAAGCAGATTTAACAAAAGCCGATTTCAAAAATTCCACTCTAGACAGAGTTATTTTCTCAGAAGCCACCATGACTGGCGCAAAATTCGATGGAGCAAAACTCACTCAGGTTAGCTTTGTAAACGCCGATATTCAAGCCGCAAGCTTTAACGCAGACACAAAGCTAGACAGGGTAGATTTTTCTGGAGCAAATTTATCTCGCTCCAAAGGAATGGAAAGCCTGCGCCAAGTTTCTGGAGTTATATATGATGACAGAACAAACTTTCCCTCTGGTTTTAACCCAGAAAAGGTCTTTAAAGGTGGCGGTGGTGGCGGCGGCGATGCAGGAAAAAGGAGACCCGTAATGGACGAAGCTCCATCAGAAGATGAAGCTCCTGCTGCTCCTGCTATTAAAAAGCCAAAAGGAAAAGCTCCAGCCGAAGATGCCCCAGCTCCAAAGAAACCGAGGCCACCTAGAAAGAAAAATTAATGTATGCAATTCTTTGCGTAATTTTATTTGCAGTTTTTGCAAGTGCGGGTGTTTCCCCTTGGAAATTGCAAATAAATGGGGCTAAAATCTATAGCGAAAAATTTTTGATAGAGCAATTAGACCTGCCTATGGAAATGGATTTAATTTCACCGGAGAGGCGCAATTTTATAATTAAGCTCGCAAAGGTGAATTTAGATGATTTTTACCAGAACAACGGTTATTTCAGCGAAAATATTTCTCTTTCTATGAGTGAAGAGAGAATGGATTCTGTACTGGTGGAAAGTTATGTGTTTACTGTACACGAAGGGGATAGATACAGGTTTGGGCAAGCAGAAATTGAATTTCCCGCAGGTTCAGATACTCTCATAAAGGTAGAGGAACTCTCTGTTCCCAAAGGCGGATTTTATGACCCAGAGGATATAAACAATGACCAAAAGGCTATAAGGGATATTTATCAAAAAAACGGCTATTTGCATATAACCATAGAACATAGGGAATACATAGACACAGCTAAAAAAAATGTGAATGTTCGTTATTTCACAGACCCTAGCATTCAAGTTCGCATGGGGAATTTCAGGAGTGTTGCTTTTCGCTCTGGTTTGCTGCCAGGGCAAACAGAACCGGAACATGGGCTTTCCGATACGCTCTGGTTGAACAAATTGTGGGAAATACCTCGCGATTCCATAGTCAACGAAAGATACTTCTTTTCGTTCAGAACAAAGTTATTTTCAACGCAGCTATTTTCGCAGGTTAGGTTAGAAGACACTTTGCAAGAGAACGGACTTTCCGATATCACCTTAACCGTTTTTGAGAGGGTTCCTGGCGAGGCAAATTATCGTTTCTTTTTTGAACAGGTTTACGGTTTTGGAATGTCTCTGTCTTCTATGCACAAAAATTTGTTCGGTTCTTTTCACGAAATGGGCCTCAGTGCCATGCTTGCGGAAAATCGCCAAGAACTCGCTTTTAACTATGCGCATCCTTTGCTATTTGGCACTGGAGTATCTTGGATACCCACAGCTATAAGATTAGATGAGAAAATATTTTTTAACCACGAAAAATTGCCAGATCCAACCAACCGCGATAGCCTTGTTGAGAGATGGGAAATGGTAAATAGGGCAAATATATCATTTGGACTTTCCAGCCGCATTCGATTTAGAAACACACTTGATTTCAGGTTTTTGAGGCGTATTGTATCGGAAGCTGATGATTATTTTAAGATAAAAAACGAAATAGGCTTGGTATTTGATTTTACCGACAATAGCCACGACCCAATTCTAGGCATTAGATTTGTTCCTGCACTTGGTGCTGGCGGAGAATTGAAAAACGAATCTTGGAATGCGAGCTTGGATCACGGTTTTCTTTATACAGACATATCATCTTATTTTTATCTTCCTCTTTTAAAAAATTTACTCAGTGCCTTTGCTTTTAGCTATGGAAATGTTTTCAACAATGCCGCAAAAGACGATGCTCAAACTTTTTATCAGGGTGGAGGCAGAACCTTGCGCGGCTATCCTTTTAGGAGCGTGTTTCCATACATGATGACTGAACAATACGATGCTAAAAAAGATACAATTATATATGTTAAAACTGGAGGGCTTTCGCCAATTTATTACAGAGTAAATGAGGAACTGAGAGTGATTCCGCCTTGGAGTGTGCTTCGCAGTTTTCAGCTTGTGCAATTCACGGACTGGGTTCGCATAAGTGATTCAAACGAACTTTTCAAAACAGCCGAAGAAATGTCTGTGGGGCTTGGACTTCGCTATAAATGGCAGTTTTTAACAATAAGATTAGACTATGCCCTTAAAACAACATTCTTAGATTTTAAACCAGATAGATTCAAACTTTCGAATTTGGTATTCGATTTGTCGCAGGCGATATAATTATACCTATTTTTCAGGATAAAGGTAGGGATACTACAAAAAAAATCTACATTTAATAAACGTGCCCATATTTCTAATTCCAACCCTAATCCTCCTAGCGTTTGCATACTCAAACGCAGAGCGGGTTGTTGGTGCAAATAGTTCTCTGGAAATTCCGCAGGGGGCGCGCTCGGCGGGTGTTGGCGCGGCAGCTTTGGCGGTGCAAGGGGATTTGCCTTCGCTTGTTCAAAATCCTTTGCAACTGGCTTGGCTTGAAAAATTATCTCTGGCTTTTGCGCACGTGTCTTATTTTGAAGAAACTTCTTATAACGGCGTTGTTATGGCGGTGCCGCTCAGAGATGCTGGGGCACTGGGGTTCTCGGCTGCACGCTTTGGGGCAAGTGATATACCGCACATAAAAGAAAACGAGCCTTTGCCAGATGGCGATAACTACAATACCATAAATATTTCCGATTGGATTTTTACTAGTGCTTGGGGAAAGAGCTTTGGCTCTTGGAATTTGGCTTTTGCGCTGCATTTGCTCAAAAGGGAATTAGACCAAAGCGGATGGGGATTTCGCTCCGATATTGCCGCGGGCTATGACGTTTCAAAAAAACTTATGCTTGCCGGTATGGTTAAAGGCTGGACTTCGTCTGCGGTTAAATGGGAGAGCGGATATTTTGAGTATTCTTCGCCTGAGGCTTATGCGGGATTTAAGTTCAGAGAGCCGCTGCCATACTTTTATGGAAATTTAAGCATTTATTGGCAAAGCACTGGTATTTTGCACTCGGAATCGGAAAAAGAAACTAGGTCTTGGAAAAATCCTGTGAATTGGTTTTTAGCCAGCTCCAGCGGCTTGGAATTTGAAACAAATTTTTCTCTAGCTATCAGGGCAGGCTTGGTTAAAATTAGCGATGCTAATAGCTTAACCTTGGGAGCAGGCATTAGGCCCCTTTCCAAACTTTCGGCAGATTATGCGCTACAAATGCACAATTACCTCTCAAATGTCCACAGAATTTCAATAACCGCTAATTTCTAGTATAATAGGTATAAAAAAGGCAAAAAAAAGAGCCTTAGACACACTCTGCACATAAAGGCCCACAAGTCCGTTGCTGCTTTCGCCCTGGCGATTTGCCCGCAAACTATCATTGCAAAGGGTCTAAGACCAAGGGTAATATAGCAAATATCTGCATTTACTATATTCCATATATGTATTTTCTTTTACTTATTCCAGTTATTTTCTTGCTTTCTTGCGGCAGTGCTGAGAAACGGGATGTGTCTGTGGCAGAACACGAAAAGAATATGAGAATTCCTGCCGTTGACGACTTGATAGTCAAAGATAAAAAAGAGTATTTAGAGCGTTGCTATATGCCAGTTTTAAAAAAAATAGCCTCTGAGTCGCCGCGCCCCTGCGAAACTCAATTGCAACAGCTTTTAGAACGCAGATACTATGCGAATTACACTCAGGAACACGTGGACATGGCCGCAGACGAAATGTTTTTCAGAGATATTAAAGATAAAATTGCTAAAAAAGTTAGAACAGACGCCAAATTGCGCAAAGCCTTGGGTAAAAGGTTTAAAAATATGGACGAAGTTATTGACTATTACAAATCCAAATACACTTTTAGAGTGGAAAAGGAAAAAGATAAGCCAGAAAATTAAATGTTGTCCGTTAAAGATAAGTCCCTAATCTCCCTCTCTTGGCCCCTTGTTGTTACTTTTGGCATTGGCATGGCATTGCCTATGCTGGATAGCTGGTTTTTATCCAGACGTTCCGTAGAAGCAGCGGCTGGCGTTGGTGCCTTGATGCCCGTTATTGGAACTCTGTTTATGGCAATTCAGGCCTTTGCCCAAGCAGGAGCGAGCATTGCATCGCAGTTTTTGGGGGGAGATAAACCCAGGCACGCACAGGTTACCCAAACGCTTGTTATATCTGGCAGTGCGGTTTTAGGGATTATTATGGGGATTATTCTTTGGTTTGCAACGCCCACGATAGTGACTCTGATGGGTTTGAGCGGAGAGCCTGCGGATGCGGCTATCAAATTTTTGCACACAATAGCACCTGCGGTAATGTTCAGGGCTTTGCAAGGAACTTTAACCAGCCTTGTGGCAACCCACGGCTATACCTTATGGAATTTGTTTGCAAACATAATAACCCTCATAATAAACATCACTCTGAACTATATATTTCTGGAAGGTTATTTCGGTGTTCCAGTTTTTATGCAAGGGGTTTATGGCGTGGCAATAGCAACGGGTTTGTCTTGGGCTATTTCTGTTATAGCATTGTGGATAGTGGTTATTTACCATCTTGAACACAAAACTCATGTAGGAGATATTAAAAAAGGTTATTATTTGCTTTTACCTGAATGGCTCCGCATAGGGATTCCGGCTGCTGTTGAACCTGTGAGCTTTCAACTGTTTCAGGTTTTTGTTATGGCTATGTTTGTTAAACTAGGCCATGATCTTAATGACGCATCAATAGTGCCGGCTAGGGTTTTTGCTGGGGCTTTTGCGATGTTCGCGGTGGTTTTAAGCGTTGGGCTTGGAAGCGGAAGCCAAATACTGGTGGCTCATTTGGTTGGGAACAAGGAGTTTGACAAAGCGAATAAAAGAATGCACCAAAGTCTTGTTTGGAGCAGTTCCAGCGCATTCGTAGTGGCTGTGGTGGTGGCTCTCACCGGACAGCATCTGTTATCTTTTTACACGACTAACCCTGAAATATTGCATTTGGGTGGTTTGCTCCTTTGGTGCGATGTTGTTCTGCAACCGTTCAAAGCCTCCAATATTGTTATAACAAATGCTTTGAGGGCTTCGGGAGATTCCGCATTCCCCGCTGTGTTTGGAACCATATCCATGTGGACGCTAGGGCTTGGCACAACCCTATTCCTGTGTTTTGGAATAGAGCTTGGAGCAATAGGTCTGTGGCTCGGAATGGCATCTGATGAATTCTACCGCTCCATCGCAAACTACACCCGCTGGCGCAGAGGTAAATGGAAAAGCAAGGGAGTGATTAGGTAGTTATCTCTCATCTCCTTTTAAATCAAAGACTCTTACTTTTCCGTTTGAGAGAGTTTTTTTAATTAAAACACGAGATCCGTCAAAATACACGCGAAGGCTTTTCACATTTTTTTCCGCAGAGGGAATGCTCAAAACAGGAGTTGCTTCTTCTGACGAACTGCTGCTATTACTACTACTGCTACTGCTAATGCTGCTGCTGCTACTGCTTTGTTCAAGGGAGGAAGAGCTAACAACTACAGACGAACTGCTACTGCTTCGCGCAACCGAAGAAGAGCTAACAACTGAAGAAGAACTGACAACAGAAGATGAACTACTGCTCCGCGCAACTGAAGAAGAACTAACAACTTCCCCGCCAACGATAGCTACCTTTAGCGCGGGTGGAGGAATATCCATATCACTTGCTATGTAGTAGCCTGGGTGAGGCGGCTGGTTGTAAGATGAATTTTGCCACGCAACCGCAACTCTATACACAGGGTCGTGCATCAGAGTAACAAGGCGTTTAGTAGTTGACATTATTGAGGTGTAGATTCGCAGGGCGTTTGTTCCGTTTGAGAATATAACCTCTTCCCGAAAATCGCCGAACAAGTCTGCTTGCAGAACAGGATTGGATTTAGTGCCGTTTATTTGACCGTAGTCGCCAGCAGAAAGCAAATTTTGTCTGCCGCCGCTCACTGTCCATTTATCAACGTGATTCCCATCCAAAAGTTCGCGGTTAAAATTGCCACTCCACCATACAATATGGTTCGTTGAATAAGGCAAGCCTCCTAAGTTGTTGCATTTTACATCGTAAAGGTTCATGCCTGATGCCCAGAAAGTCCAACCTTTTGTAGGGTCAATCTCTGCGGCAACCGCACGGCCTACGTCTGTATCTGGTTTTGGAATGTTGCAAATTTTAGTGCCATCGCTCGCCTGCCTCAAGAGAATTCCGTGACCTGCGCTTTTATCTTCGTGCGGCATATAAATCTGCGGAGTTGTGTGCCCCTTTATCATGTGCGCAACGTGAAGAGCATCTCCGTGACCCCAACCTGTTGTGTGCTTTCCTTTTCCATCAGGACCAATAACCGCTGCACCTGTGATAATTGAATGTTTGCCGCTGTTGTCAACATCTGCCACGCTTAGCTGGTGGTTGCCTTGGCCAGCATACGCGCTGTTGCCAGAAGCACCTGAATCAAATCTCCAACGCTCGGTCAACTGTCCATTACGCCAATCCAAGGCTAGGAAAGTCATTCGCGTATAATAGCCGCGCTGAAACACCGCAGAGGGTCGCTCGCCATCTAAGTATGCTACCACAGCATTGAAGCGGTCAACTCGGTTGCCGTAGTTATCTCCCCAGCTATTCACAGTGCCTCTTGCAGGCCAATAGTCAATAGTGGCTAATTCTTTTCCCGTAGCACCCTCAAAAAGCGTGATATATTCAGGCCCGCTGAGAACATAGCCGTCTGTGTTGCGGTATGCGGTAGTGTGGTTTGCGTTTGCTGCTGGCCCCTTGCTTATATATGCACCCGTACCGTCTTTAGTGCCTGGAGCAGTTTTCATTATCACTTCGGCTTTGCCGTCTCCATCTAAATCGTACACCAAAAACTGCGTATAATGCGCGCCTGCTCTTATGTTTTGACCCAAATCTATGCGCCATAGCCTTGTGCCGGTAAGAGTATAAGCATCTATAAAAACATTGTCGGTCACACCAGATTGAGAATTATCCTTGGCATTGGACGGATCCCATTTGAGTACTACTTCATAAATCCCGTCTCCGTCAAGGTCGCCTGCGCTGCCGTCTCCGGGGGAATAAGTACCTCCTTGTGCGCCAGTTGCCGGTCTTTGCAAATTTATTTGTATATATCCCGCGTTTGAGCCTTGGGTGTTGTTTATTATCATAGCCTTTTCGCTCGCCTCTTTCTCAACTCCGTCAACCACCGCCCGCACCGTGTAGCTGCTGTTCTGCGCGGCGTTTGCGTCTGTATAGGTTGTAGAAGTTGTGATGGGCGTGCTGTTGAGTTTTGTTGCATCTCTATAGACGTTGAATCCGGTGGCATAAGGCTCATTTGACAAAAGCCGCCAAGATAGGTAATAACCCTGCCCTTGGCGTACTGCGACAAGCCCTCTGTTCAGTTTTTCCACTTGCATTGTGCCTGCAAATGCTGGTATAGAAAGAACCAAGCACGCAAATATCCAAAATACTTTTTTCATATTCACCTCTCTTTTCCTTTTAAATCAAAGATTCTTGCTTTTCCGTTTGACAATGTTTTTTTAATTAAAACACGAGAACCGTCAAAATATATGCGAGTGCCTTTAATATTTTTTTCTACAGAATGAGCAATAAAAACAGGAGTCATATCTTCGGATGAACTGCTGCTCTCTATGTTTGAACTACTGCTACTACTGATTTGTAGGCTTGAACTGCTGCTTTGCATTCTTGAACTGCTGCTTGACATTCTTGAGCTACTACTATTATTGCTACTGCTACTGCTGCTGCTTTGCATTTTTGAACTGCTGCTTGCGACAGGCGTTTCATCATCATCTTTAGGCAGAGGTCTGAATCTGTTTGCGTTTGCCGGAGTAGCGGTTTTTATCCAATCCCAATAGTAACGGATTTGCCACGTGTCATACACGTTGATGACCTTGGCCCCAGTACCATTCCACATAAAGCTCTTCAAGTCTCCCTGCCCAAAAACACTACCATCGGAAGTGTTAGGCGGTTTGTCAACACCTACTGCGCCGTAAAAATCATACAACCCAAACCCATGCCCAATTTCATGCAACAAAACGCCCGAACCCGCACCGCCGCTCTTTGCTGCGGACATGACATCTTTCGAAGGCAAACGCTCTCCCCACCAACTTCCGTGCCCCGCCGCACCAAAGTCATATTCCGTGCACCACAAATATAAATCAACACGGGCATAAGGGTCGCCACCATATTGATAATTCATATCCTTCTTTATTGATGCCAAGTTATTCACTCTGGTCATCGCTTTTGGTGCACTCGCTATGAGGTCGCGAGGGTGGCTGGCAGATGCCGGGCCAGGGTCATCATAATTATTGTTTACCCATACCACCTCATTTGGCTGTTTATCTAAAATCTTGGTACCATCGCTCACCGCCCAGCCCGAAATTTTCACAGATATTTCCTGAAAGGGCCAACCTTCCATTCCGATAATCTGGCGCATCCATTCGTTGATAGCCTGATGAAGCATTGATGCGATTTGCTTGCGTTCTTCAAGCGTTACGGACTTGGTACTTTCCCACCTTACCCCGTAGTTGATAGAGCCGTTGCCATCCCATATCTGGTCAAATAGAGTGTTGTACCAATCCCAAGGCACAGCCAAGGGCATATACGATTCACGCGGATAGCGGTCGTTTTTTATCCAGTCAAAATTTTCTTTCATATTTTTCGGTATCTTGCTCATATCAATCGGTACCGCTTCAACCCAACGCGCGTAGATAGTTGTGTCTTTGGTAAACTTAGTACCAGTCGCACCTAAGATAACCTGCGTACCACCAGTTGCCGCCGCAGTCGTGAACCACCCCCTGAAAACGTAGCCTGATCTTTTTGGAACCGGTAGTGGAGCACCAGTCAAACAGCCTTGGTCGTCTGTCGCAACTATCTTTGGAGCAGGCGCGCCAGAGTAGTTTTTATCAAGGGTCAAGGTGACCCCGAACAAAGGTACAGAGAGGAATAGGCTTATGAATATCCAAGATACTTTTTTCATATTTACCTCTCATCTCCTTTTAAATCAAAGATTCGTACTTTTCCGTTTGAGAGCGTTTTTTTAATTAAAACACGAGAGCCGTCAAAATATATGCGAGTACCTTCAATATTTTTTTCTAATGAATGAATCAAAACAGGAGTGATGTCTTCGGCTGAACTGCTGCTTTCCATGTTCGAACTGCTGCTCGGTTCATCTGCACTACTGCTACTGATTTGTATGCTAGAACTGCTTCTAGCACTGCTGCTGCTCGCTCTGCTAGAGCTACTCGCCAAGCTGGAACTGCTACTCGTAAGCCCGTAGTCTATTACCATTTTTGGGTAGAGTTCCAAGCGGGCATTTGACCTGCGGGCGTTGTTAGTCCAGTCAAAAAGGGGCTTGGAATCGTCTCCTGAAAATTCCTGTGGTTCCCAGGCAAAGGTGCCAAGTCCTTCGTTTTCGGGCAGGTTGTAAACGGCATCGTTCACTTCGCGGTGAAAGTCTGCGTATTCTGCCACGACAATTTTAATGTTGTGGTTTTTGGATATGGCGGTCATAACCCTTTTCAAAGAATCCACATTGCCGTGCCATTTTGGGTAATAAGATAATCCAATAACATCTATTTTATTTGCCGCATTTGCCTCTATTTTATTCAAATTTGATTTCAGAATATTGAGCCAGTTGAGAGGATTTTCGCTGTTTATGGTGTGCATCATTATCTTAATATTTGGCTCAACATCTTTTACCCCATTTATGCCCGCAAGCACTAACCTCGCAAAAGCATCGCCATTGTTTTTGCCTTCGGGGTGTATCATTCCGTGAACAACCTCGTTGCCCACCTGAACCATATCCGGCAAAACTTCGGCTTCCTTGAACTTCTGCAAACTCTCCTTGGTGTAGGAGCGCACCTTGTCGGACAATAATGCAACAGAATTAAGGCTCTGCCAAGATACAGGTTTATACTGCTTGCCTGGGTCTGCCCAAGTATCGCTGTAATGAAAATCAAGCAAAAATTTCATACCCGCAGCTTTTACCCTTTTCGCAACTTTTATTGTGGAATCCAGCCCGCAATACCCCGCTGCCGAATACGGATACGGATTCCAGCCGCTTGCATCATTGGGTACATTTGGGTCTTTCGCTTTAGGGTCAACAAAAATGCGCAGACGTATGTAATTGAACCCAACTCCTTTAAGTATTGAAAGCAAATCTCCTTCTTGATTGCCGCGATAATATTTTACCCTCTCATTCTCCCTCTGCTGCATCCAAGATATATCTGCACCTAGCACATAAGGTTCTTTTTGAGCGAAAACAGTGCTGGCAGCAAGACAAAACGCTAAGATAATAAGGATTTTATTGCCCATAATATAAATATATATTATTTTCAGCCATCGTGGTTTGAATATATATAATTGATAAGATTAACCCCCGTAATCTTATCAAAAAATGATAAGATTACTATATTACATAAATGCCCAAATACATTCACGAACACAAAGGCTATCCAAAATTCACTTGGGATAAAGATGCCCTCTTGAACCTTTTGACCCGCGTTTCCGTGCTGCAAGGCAAGGTTCTCGGAAAAATGCAGCAATTCGGTTTTGATGTACAGCAAGAAGCTATGCTCAATGCTTTAACTGAGGAAATTACAAAATCCAGTGAAATAGAGGGTGAAATACTGAATAGCGAACAAGTGCGTTCTTCACTTGCAAAGTGGCTTAACATAAATTTGGAAAAAGAAACAAGACCCTCGCACCATATAGAAGGCATAGTAGAAGCCGTGATGGATGCTGTTCGCAATTACAAGAAACCCTTGAACGAAGAGCGCTTATTTGGCTGGCACGGAGTGCTTTTCCCAACGGGGCGCAGCGGTTTGCATAAAATTCGGGTGGCGAAATTCCGCGATTCGGAAATAAGCGTAATATCCAGCAAAGAGTATCGGGAGGTGGTTCATTACAAAGCTCCTTCACCCGAAAAAGTTAAGGGACAAATGAAAGAGTTTTTGCATTGGCTAAACGCCAAAGACAATGAAAACCCCTTGCTCAAAGCAGCAATAGCGCATTTGTGGTTTGTGATAATACACCCTTTTGACGATGGCAATGGGCGTTTAACTCGCATTATAACAGAGATGATGTTAGCACGTTCAGAAGGCACAAGTTTGCGATTTTATTCTATGTCTGCGCAAATTCAGAAAGAAAAAAAAGGATATTACAGAGTTTTGGAATTAACTACTACTGGCGAACTTGATATAACGAGGTGGCTAACATGGTTTTTGGAATGTTTGGAACGTTCAATAGAAGCCAGCGAAAAAATAATTGGCAAAGTTTTGCACAAAGCCGTATTTTGGCAAAAGAATTCAGCAGAGATACCAAATAAAACACAGCGAGAAATAATAAATCGCTTACTTGACGGCTTCACAGGAAATTTGACTTCTGGGAAAATCCAAAAAATATTCAAAATTTCGCAGCCAACAGCTATAAGAATGTTAAACGATTTGGTGGAAAAGGGATTTTTGGCAGTGCGTGGCGCGGGTAGAGGTACGCATTATGTTATTGTTCATTCGCACGTCATTGCTTCTTCATAGAACATCTTCCAATGGCATACAAAGGCCAAACCTTTATCTTATCGTAAAAAGAAAAATTTTCCAATGAACTTCTAATACCGTATTCCGAGTTTTTTTCCGACAAAAAAATATGCATACTTTGCATTTTACCGCTGGAACCAGATTTTATCTCAACGGGAATTATCTTTTCGCCTATTTGTATAACATAATCAACTTCTGCATTGCTCTTGGCTTTCTCTCTAGACCAAAAATAAAGATTTGCTTGCATATAGCACGAGGAGGCTTTTAAAAATTCTAAACCAGCATACTGCTCTGCAATGGTTCCTTTGTTGATAAAGGAAATATCGTCACCGAGCAAAATATCTGATAATTCCAAACCTAGCAATCGCTGAAAAATTCCAGTATCCAACAAAATAAATTTTTGCTTTTTAAAATTTGCCTCGCCACCCAAAGGCAAACCATTTGAAGAAGAATGCACAATAGGAATAACCAATCCAGCTTTTTGCAAAAGTTCCAAACTATCTTTTAGCTGCCTATAATTCAACTGTTCCACGTTTGAGTAATTGAATCTATTGCCGCTTTGATTTACTACCGATTCAAAAGCCGTTAAAATATGAAGATTTGGAACCCGTTTTTTATATTTAGAAAAATCAGATTTAAGCGAAATTATTAAATCATTGAGAATTTTTTGGCATTCCAATATATTTTTATTCTCCGTGTATTTTACCACCACCGCAGGCATTCCTCCGAGCAATAAAAATTTTTTTAAGTAATCTAAACATTTTTCGTGAAAAGGTTCAAATAAAGATTTATCAGGGCTAGAAGCACAAACTTCTTTCCACAGCAAAGCTTCACCACAAGCATTTAGAAATTCAGCAAAAGAAAGAGGATACATAAAAATGGAACGTATTCTCCCAACTCCAAAAGAAGGCAATTCTTCCAACGCAAATTCCAATAAAGAACCTGCTGCAATTACATGTAATTCGGGATAATCCTCATAAAAAAACCTCAGTACGGAAATGGCATTAGGGCACACTTGAATTTCATCTAAAAATAACAATGTTTTTTTAGGTGTAATTGGTTTTTTGAACTTAACGGAGAGTTTTTCACAAATTTCATGTGCATTTAAATCACCTTCAAATATCTGGTGAACTTTTTTATCCTTTTCAAAATTGACTTCTACAAAATGCTCAAAAAGCTCTGCAAGTTTTTTAACAGAACTTGATTTGCCCACCTGCCTTGCCCCTCTGAGCAAAAGCACTTTATGTTCCTCGTCGTTTTTCCATAAGACAAGTTCTTTATCTATAAGCCTTTCCATGTATCTATTTGCCATAACAGAATAAAAATAGAAAAATTTGCACAAATTTCGGGGCAAACTTCAGCTTATTTTGCACAAATTTCAGGGCAAACAGTTCTTTTGCAGGCTTGGATTTTGTGGTTTACTATATTACCTCCATGAACTATTTTAATACATTGCCATTGCGCATACAACTGGAAGAACTCGGCAAATGCCGTTTTATGGATGCATCGGAATTTGCACGTGGCGTGGAAGCGCTTAAAGGCAAAAAAATTGTGATTATAGGCGCAGGCGCGCAGGGCTTGCATCAGGGCTTGAATTTGAGAGATAGCGGGTTGGATGTTTCTTACGCGCTTAGGCAAGCAGCCATTGACGAAAAGCGAGCCAGCTTTACAAATGCAACCGAAAATGGATTCAAAGTTGGAGTGTATAAAGATTTAATCCCAACAGCAGATTTGGTTTGCAACCTCACGCCAGACAAACAACATTCCAAAGTTGTGGCAGAAATTATGCCATTGATGAAAAAAGGCGCAGCCCTTCTTTACAGCCACGGTTTCAATATTGTGGAAGAGGGCATCCAAATAAGAGAAGATATAACAGTCATAATGGTTGCCCCAAAGGGGCCTGGCTCCGAGGTTCGTGCGGAATATGTGCGCGGTTTTGGAATGCCCTCTTTGGTTGCCGTTAAAAGGGAAAACGACCCAGAAGGCAAAGGTTTAGATTACGCAAAGGCTTATGCTGCCGGGCTTGGCAGTGAACGCGCCGGTGTTTTGGAAAGCTCATTCATCGCTGAGGTGAAAAGCGATTTGATGGGCGAGCAAACCATTCTTTGCGGAATGTTACAAACAGGTACACTGCTCTGCTTTGAACGCATGGTTCAGCTTGGGGTGGAACCCGCCTACGCATCCAAACTTTTGCAATACGGCTGGGAAACTGTGTCTGAGGCTCTTAAACAAGGCGGCATAACAAATATGATGGATAGGCTCTCTAATCCAGCTAAAATAAAGGCTTTTGAGCTTTCCGAAGAATTGAAAACCATAATGAAACCTCTTTACCACAAGCACCAAGACGATATTATCTCTGGAGAATTTTCCTCTACGATGATGAAAGACTGGGCAGATGGCGACAAAAAATTGCTCGCTTGGCGCGATGCAACTGGCAAAACCGCATTTGAAAAAACCGCCGCCACCGAGACTCAAATAACAGAACAGGAATATTTTGACAGGGGCGTTTTGATGGTCGCAATGGTAAAGGCAGGAGTTGAACTTGCATTTGAAACAATGGTGAGTGCGGGAATGAAACCAGCCTCTGCTTACTACGAATCTCTGCACGAAACTCCGCTAATCGCAAATCTCATATCCCGCAAAAAACTCTACGAAATGAACAGGGTTATTTCCGACACGGCAGAATACGGTTGCTATTTGTTTGCAAATAGCTGCGTTCCGCTTTTGGAAAACTTTATGCAGGCACAAGGCAAAGATGTTATAGGCGCAGTGTTCAACGAAGGCAAATCGGGCAGAGTGGATAACCGCCGCCTGATTGAAGTGAATACGGCTATAAGGCAGCACCCCGTGGAAGAAATTGGCGCATGGTTGCGCAGCAAAATGCGCGGGATGAAACAGTTGTAATTACATCACAAACTCTTTCGCTTTTCCTTTATCTTTTTTGGTAACCGATATGGCCTCTAAATATATGTGGTCATATCCGTCTATCATTCCTTCTTTAACAATGGCTTCCACCATAATCCATTCATTTTGTTTAAATTTAAGTTTTTCTTTTTTATACACAAATTCAAAACCAGCCTTGCCATCATCTCCGCAACAGCCCGCGGTTTTTCTAAAAACCTCGTAACGTTCTTGATTGTTATCGTCCATAAATTTCTCAAAAAAACCTTCAATTTGAACTATTTTATCCCCATAAGTTTGCGGGTTTAAATAAATATCTTTCACCTGCTGCACAAAAAGCCTGTCTTTGAGAGGGCAAAAGGATTTGGTGTTCGCTTGTGCCATTGCGTGAGGGCAGAGCAAAAGCATTAAAAGAGGCAAAACGGAAATTTTCATAGCAACTCCTTTTTTCTTTTAAAAAACGAAATCAAACAAAAAACTAAAAACGAAATCAAATTCACGGCAACAATGCTAGCTCCTGTTGGAACATTGTAGGCAAACGAAATTACCACTCCCATAAAAAAGCAAATAACAGAGAGAAAGGCAGAACATACAACAACCGATTTAAATGTTTTCAAAAGCCGCATAGAGGTAAGCGCAGGGAAAATAATCAAACTTGAAATTAGCATAGCACCCATAATACGCATTCCTATAACTATTATCACAGCGGTTAAAAGCGCAAGCAGTATATTGTAAAATTCAATATTCGTTCCGCTCGCTTTTGCATAGTTTTCATCAAAAATCACGGAGAAAATTTTATTGTAAAAAAACACAAATAAAAAAAGTATCACAGCAGAAATAGCGGCGCACAAATACACTTCCTCTTGCTTTATAGCCAAAATGCTGCCGAACATATAATTGCAAACATCCGTGTTCATCCCAACGGTCAAAGATATTATAATTACGCCTATGGCAAGCGAACTGCAAGAAATTATGGCTATAGCCGCATCTCCTTGCATTTTTGAGCTTTCCCTAATTCTGAGCAGCAAAAAAGCCGCGAGCATCACAAGTGGAATGGAAACTTTGAGCGGCGAAAGCCCCAGCGGAACAGCAATGGCAAGCGTTCCAAAGCCAACGTGGGAGAGTCCGTCTCCTATCATTGAATATCTCCGCAAAACAAGCGGAAGCCCCAAAAAAGAAGCGCACAGCGAAACGCAAATTCCAACTATTATGGCTCGCACAACAAAGGCGTATGAAAAAAGTTCTTCAAGCAGTTCTAGCATTGCTCTCCCCCAAATTCAAAACCCTATCGCAAAGCCCACTCGTACCCTCAATATCGTGTGAAACCATAATTATAGTCACACCACTCGAATTTACATCTTTCAAAATGCTGTACATCTGTTTTGACGAAGCAGCATCCAACCCACTCATCGGCTCATCTAAAAGCAGAAGCTTTGCTTCTGCGCATAGCATTCTCGCAAGCAAAACCCTTTGCCTTTGGCCGCCGGATAATTCTTGAATGGATTTGCGCTTTAATTGCTCAATGCCTAGAAGTTCGAGACTTTTATCTGCTTGCTTTTTATCGTTTTTGCCATAGAAATAAAATTTTGAATGTCTGCAAAGGGTGCCAGAGAGGACAACTTCGTAAACGCTTGCGGGAAAATCTTTTTGAATTTGGGTTTGCTGCGCCATATAGCCTATATCGTTCTTTTTTATATCGTGAAATTCTATGCTGCCGCTATTTGGCTTTACAAGCCCAGCGATGCTTTTTAGCAAAGTGGATTTTCCTGAGCCGTTTTCTCCAAATACTCCCAAAAAATTCCCTGCATCCAATTCAAAACTGCAATTCTTTAGAGCCAAAGCGGACTCGTATTTTACGCAAACTTGTACGCAAGAAAGGATTTTCATCTTTTATTATTCTTCCAAAAGTCCGGTTTTTAGATTTGCTATATTTTGTTTTAGCAAATCTAAATATGTTGTTCCGCTTTCAAAATCTTGTTTTGAAATATTGTGATAGGAATGCAGCAAAAGCATTTTTGCTCCTGTTTGCTCTGCCACCGCCTCCGCTGTGTTCCTGTTGCTCAATTCAACATAATATATATATGGAACTTTATTGTTCTTTACCGCGTTGATCAAATTGGCTATTGTTGCTGGTGTAGCATCTGATTGGTCGGAACAGCCGGCAAAAGCTGCTCTATAGTCCAAGCCATATTCTTCAACTAAATAGCGAAACGGGAATCTATCGGCTACAATAATCTGCTTTCTCTTTGCAGAACCTACAATTTGCGAGAGTTCCTTTGATAAACTGTCTATTTGCAAAACATAATTTTGAGAATTTTCTTTATACTTTTCGCAATTTGCTGTATCTTTCTCGCAAAGTGTGCCAGTTATTGCATCTATCATCAAAACGGCATTTTTGGGACTTGTCCAAATATGCTCATCGTATTCCACTTCTGGTTTGCTATGCTCTTCGGGCTGCAATGGGTCGCTCTCTTCTTCTTCGGGTTGCATTCCCTCTTTTTCTTCTTCTTCGTAAAGTTTAACAAAATCAAACAAACGGACAATTTTCATTTTTGTTGTATCTAACGTGCTTAAAATGCGTTCAACCCACGCATCGTTTTCGCCGCCTATGAATAAAAATACATCGGCGTTTTGAATGTTTTTTATATCTGCGGGGCTTGGTTCATAAGAATGCAAGGAGCTGCCTGGTGGAGTGAGCATTGTTATATTTGCTTGTTCTTTTGCAATCGCTCTTGAAAAATCGTAAAGCGGGAAAATAGTGGCAACTATATTTACCTTGCCATCGGGGGCGGCTTTAGGTTTTTTCTCTTCGCAAGAAATTGCTAAAATTAAACACAATGCAAAAAATAGGAGTTTTCTAAACATATCGTATAAATATAGAAAAATCTCACTGACATTTTTCACACACCCCAGAAATTCTAATTGCATATTCTATATTTTTGAATTTAGCTTTTGCTCCAGCCACGTTTATCACTTTTGCCAAATTTTCAACTTGTATCTCGTAAATCGCGTTGCATTTTTCGCAGGTTATATGCTCGTGGTATTTTTTTGCTTTTTTTGCTTCGTAGTGTATGTGCCCGTGCCCAAAATCAACAGAGCTCAAAATTCCAGCTTCTTTCATAGAGGCAAGTGTTCTGTAAACTGTGGCACGGCTTATGTTCATACCGTTTTTGTGCATTTGCGAGGTAAGTTCATCGGCAGAAAAATGACCAAGGGCAGACATCGCTTCTTTTAAAATAAGCTCGCGAGGCTGCGTGTACAACAAACCTTTGGATTTCAAAAAATCTTTATAGACTTTAATCGTTTCTTCTTGATTCGTTGCCGAAGACATAAATAAAAATGTAGAAAATTTCCAAGTTCTTAATCGTACTCAGGCCTTGTGGTGAGAATAACAGATATTCCTTGCAGCCCGTGGAAGGCAAGCGCAAAACGGCTTATGAACAGTCTAGAAGTTCGCACTCTAAAACCAAAACCATAAGAGTTCCTTAAATTAAAAGATGAGAAATGTCCATAATCATCGCTATATATTCCGTATTCATTAAAAATAAGCATATCTGCATAGCGGTCTATAGGCCAGCGGTATTCATTTGAAAGGCCGGCAACTATGGCTCCTGTGAAATAACCGTCTGAATAAGCCCTAAGCGGAAAATTCCCACCTAGCTTGCCCATTGCTAGAAACGGAGCCTTACCTTCGTTATCTTCTATCATATATCTTGCTTTCAACTGCGTTATGAGCACTCGCCGGTCTAAAATTACTTCCCTTGCTTTTATGCTTGCGTTTATAGGACTTAGTATTTCAATGGCTTCGGAAAAAGATAAATTCTTTAACTTTTCTCTATTTGCATTGCTTTCTGCAACCGTCATTGCGTAGCTTCTGTGACCAAGCAATAAATAATGCACATAACGACTTTCAGCAACATGGTAATTATGGTCTCTGGTACCATTATAAGAACTAATAGGCACATAAGAATAACTAACAGAAAATTTATAGCCTTTGGTAGCGGAATATGGCTCATCAAGGCTGTTGTGAAGCAAGGCAATCGTTAGTGGATAGCTTTCAAAATTTTTGTAAAATCCACGATCCAAAACATATTCACCATCCATTGGGGTTTCTTCTAGGCTAGGGAAATTAAATCTGTGAAAATTGAAAGACATGCCAAATTCCAAGTCCCAAATTTTAGACAAACTAAATCCAAAATAAGAATTTAGAAGAACTGAGCTATCTGCATAATAATATGTAGTTCCCTCTGAATTTCTAAATGAATTGTTCCCGTATTCTTTGTAGCTCGTACCCGATCTGGAATAAAAAGAAGTGTTAAGAATTTTATTTTTTCTATAACGCATTGCTACGTCCCAATCTCCGTTAATATAGCGATGCGGTGAAAAAAACATATTATCATTTTCAGAAAAAAGTTCATTATGCCAGTACACAAAGCCTATATTGGCGGCACTACCCAAACGAGCATCTGTTGTGGGATAAAGCACTATGTGCTTTTTTTCACCATAAGTTATGAGATTTGTCACCTTTTCTATTATATCTTCTCTTGACACATATATCAACGGAGGTATCACCGGATATATTAAAAATTCAACGGTAGGCTGTATTATATGCTCAAAGGGCCAAGACACAAGGGACAAAAATGGGTTTTCGTGTTTTACACTCACAATAGAAGTATCTGAACTTGCCTCTTGTGCCCTAGCGCAAAAAGCAAGAAGAAAAATAACAACAAAAACCCTTTTCATTTACTAAATTTGAAATTTACAAATGTTTTCTTTAATAACAAGATTTTTGCTCTTTTTGCAAAATGCGCCAAAACTGATAATAGTTTTTGCACTTGCCTTGTCTGCTTTGTGCGTATATCCCGTTTCAAATTTGCAATGGGAACTGGATATGGCAGATTTGCTTCCAAAAGACCATTCCGCAATAATAACGCAAAACCAGGTATATAAAGAGTTTGGCGGCTGGCAAACCTTAATAATTCTCTCTATATCTCCAGATAGCGCGGCAAATGCAAATTTTATTGCAAACTTGGCCGCATCTTTGGAACAAAACCCATTGGTGAACCTCGCAGAATACCGCACTGAGGCAGATTTTTACAGAGAGCATAAACTGCTGTATATAAACCTCCAAGATTTGGAAACCATCAGAGACAGAATTAAAAGCCTCGTGGCCAAGCAAAAAGAAAAACTAAATCCTTTTATAGTTGAGCTGGTGAAAGATACTTCCGCCTCTAGCGAGCCGTTTTTTAATTTAGAAGACATTGAAGGGAAATATTTAAAAAAACTGAAAAACTTTAGGGGTAGCGCAGACGGAAAGGTGCTGGTTCTGGAAATTTATCCAGCAAAAAATAATTTAAGCCTGCCAGATATGAGAAAACTGCACTGGCTTGCAAAAACAAAAGCCGATTCCCTAAACAATCAAAAAAATATAGACGTGCTTTACGGCGGAGCAGTTTACGACTTTATAGCAAATAGCAGAACTTTGCTCTCGGAAATAAGAACCCTGGCATTTGTTTCTGCAATTGTGCTATTTGCCATATTTGTTTTTTTCTGTTTCAAAATACCCGTTACCTCTTTCATCACGGCTTTGTGTCTAGCTATGGCCACTTTGTGGACATTCGCAGGGGTCTCAATTTTATTCGGCAGAATAAATATTCTAACAATAATACTGGGCTTGATAATACCAGGGCTTGGGGGGCGAAATGCCACACATTTGCTTTCAAGATACACCGAAGAAATGCAAAAGGGATTAAGCGTTAAGCTCGCGCTGGAAAGCACCATACTAGGCATAGGGCAGCCTTTTACCGTTAGTGCCTTTATAAGTTCTTCAATGCTCTTTTGCCTGTTTTCCATTCCCTTGCAGGGAATAAAAGAACTTGGGATTGCAGGCGGGCTTGGAATTTTATTTGACTGGCTTGCAATAAGCGTGGTACTTCCGGCTATGCTAATACTTTTGCAAAAAAAACACAACTTTCCGCTGTTTGCAAAAATAACTTTTAGATTTTCTGATTTTTCTAGAGAGCCGCTTAACATAAGCAAAAAATATATAGCCGCTGTTATAATCGTAACCATAGCCATTGCTGCGCAGGGAGTTTTTCCAAAAATGGAATACCGTTTTTCAAAAACGGAGTTTGCAAAACCTTCTGAGTTTGTGTACGGAATTTTAAAAGAGATAGGAGAATACAAAGCGGAACCGGTTATTGTTATTTTTCCAAACGCAAAGTACGCAGAAATTGCCGCAGATAATTATCCCGATATAAATTGGGTAACCCTTGCAAGCCTTTTGCCTCGCGAGCAAGATAAAAAATTGAGAATTTTAAGAGAAATTAAAAGTGCCCTAAAACCGGAAATTTTAGAAAGGCTTGCCGGCAGCGAGCTAGCAAATGCAAACAAGGTTGTGGAAAGCTGGAACTTAAAGCCCATAGAACCAGCAGATTTTCCTGAGAGTTATCATTTAAAATTTTTGGGCAAAGACGGTGATATAGGGGAATTTGGTTTTATTTTCCCAGCCTTTGATATTGATGACGGGCTTGAGTGCCGCAAATTTGCAAAAAGCGTAAACGAAATTTCAATTTTTGGCAAACACCTTGCGAGCACCGGAAACCCCATAATACGCGCCGCGCTCATGGATTTGAGCCTGCCAAAACTCCGCAGATGCACCATATTTGGCTGCATAGCAATCCTGCTTTGGCTTTTAATATTCAAAAATATGAGGAACCATATATTTTTGATTTTAGTATCTCCAGCCATTGGATTTTTGTGGTTTTTTGGAATTCTGCATTTGCTAAACATCCCTTTAACCGTTTATAGCATTTTAGCCTTGCCTTTTTTAATAGGAATTTCAATAGACGGTTCTCTGTTTTTGTGGCAAAGATTTTGGGAAGAAGGAACAGGCTCGCTAAAATTTGTTTGCATAAAAACCGGAGGGACTGTGATTATTTCTTATCTAATACCAATAGCAACTTTTTCAAGCGTGTGTTTTTCTTCGCATCCTGGTTTAAAAAGCCTTGGCTTGGTGACGGTTATAGGTATTTTAAGCATAGTTCTGGCTCATATAGCCATATTCCCAATTACAGCCTCTCTCACCGAAAAAAGAAGAAAACCCCCAAGCTGAATAAAAGTGGCACTTATTCATTAGATTGCGTCACCTATTCCAACTTGGACTATAGCGTTTTTGCCCAAAATCGGGCATTTTGCCGATTTTTGGGATTTTTTTCGCTTTTCCCTTGCTTTTCTGCCTAAAAAAATGTATATTTAAATTGGTATGTATTTGGGTAAATGGAATATATTTGGCAGACCTTGCAGTGCAGGGTCTAAAAATGATTTTTCCTGTTCTTTCTTCCCCCCCCCCCCCCCCCCCCCCCCCCCCCCCCCCCTAAAAGGAGCCTTCCTATGAAAAGCAACTTTAAAACAGCATTGGCTTTTGCCGTTCTGTGCGTCCTTTGTGTTCATTCAGCCTTTGCGCAGTACACAGTGGTTCTCAACCCCTACGAGAGCGTTAAGTGGGGGACTTATGGCAAGTATAAAGCCGCTTTCCACGTTCATACAACTTATTCTGATGGCGATACTACTGTAAGAGATATGCTTATAGACCATTATAATAAGGACTTTAGTATCGTCACTGTAACTGATCACGGCATGTTTAACAAGGACTGGGCTGAGGAGCCTAAAAAAGGCGCGGAAGACGAAGGTCCCTTAGCACTTTATAGCGGTAATAAAGATAAAAAGAAAGAAACTTTATCCAAACAGGAAAAGGAACAAATTAACAGTGGAAAATATCCAAGCGAGAAGAGAAACAAATCCCTTGGAGGAATGATTGGGCTTAAATGCGGAATTGAACTTTTAGCAAATATGAAGCAGTACACTGATAATAATAATACCAATATAGATATAGGGCACAGTTTTAATGGCGGTGAGTGTTTTGACTATTCTGGCAATTATTCAATAATCGATGTATTAAAAGCGTCTGCTGCTGCAGGCAGCGTTAATTATATTCACCACCCTGGCAGATATACCAACGGAAAGGTGGGCGGCACGACTGGAGAAGAGGCTTCAAATAACCCTGAATATATTAGGAAATATGTTGAAATTTTAAAAAACACAAAAGCTCTCGGTATGGAAATCATGAACAAAATCGACTTCGAATCCAAATCCGACAGGATATTTTACGATAATATACTTAAGGTGCTTGCGCCAGAGGAAAGACCTGTATGGGCTTTTTCAAGCGATGATTCTCACGGTCTAGAGCAAATAGGCTGGTCTTTTAATGTAATGCTTTTACCCGAACTTTCCGAAGTTGCAACTATGGAGTCAATGAGAAAAGGAACTTTCTATGCGGTAGCTCGTGTTGACCGTCGGGAAGAAATACACAATAAATGTTCCTTCTGCATGGGTGGCCAAATGCCGGCGGATCGTGGAACTATAGAAATAGCAAAGGCATGGTTGCCACAATCTGTTCCTAGCATTTCCAAAATTGAGGTGGACAAAGAGAAAGGTATCATAAAAATCACCGGAGAAGATTACGCTACTATAGAATGGATTGCCGATGGCGTTAAAATTCTTTCGGAGAGTAGAAATGCAGCGGGTAATATTCTGGACCTGAATAGCCCTGCGTATGAGGGTAAAATAGGTCGCTATGTTCGTGCGCATTTGAAAGATACCACCGGCATCGCTTACACCCAGCCTTTTTACGTTTTTAACCCAAAAATTCCTCCGTACACCAAACCTACAACGCTTACAGGTATTGGAGGTGCTAAGTTATCAAGTGTTGTGTTGCCTGCAGTCGCAGACGGGGTATGGGCTTGGGTTGATGGTGAGCAAGTTATAGAGGAAGGTACACTACCTTACAAGGCGAAATTTACGCCGAATAACACGGAGATTTACAATGCAGTGACTGTGGATGTGAACGTAATAGGCACAGAACGCGGCTCAAATATTTACGAAGTTTCCAAATTTGGTGACTATTACTATTACAAGGGCATAACAAATGCCCAGCGTTTAACTGATTATGCTGATATGTCGTCTTTGAGCGGATGGACTGAAGCACAGACTTCTATAGGTTTTAGTAATGCACTCACTCTTAAAACTACAATATCCACGCCTTCTCCTCGCCATACATGGACCTATTTCAAAAAACAATTCGCTATAGACAATAAGAATTTCAATGCAAGCGAAATAAAAGTCTCTGGACAACACCAAATAGATGATGCTTTGATTATATATATCAATGGCACCGAAGTTTATCGTTTTAACACCAGCAGTTCCTCTACGAAAATAGGTGACACTATAAGTTGGGACAAATACGCTGGAAATATTGTGGGAGATGCGAAGCGAATAAATTTTACAATAGACAGAGACTATGATAACAATTTAATCAGTGGCAGCAGTAGCAGTGCCCTTCGTGATGCGGCGAGTCTCACGAAACTCAAAAGTGCGCTTAAACCAGGTGTCAATGTTATCACCTGCGTTGTGGGACAGCAAAGAGATGATAGTTCCGACCTTTTCTTCGATTTGCAGTTGAGTATAAAAGAGAAAAACGATCCGCCAAAGCCTTTTTTAATAAATATTAAAGATGCGGTTCTCAAGTCAGATACTATCTATACTTACAACGGCAACCCGCAGGAACCAGTGATTATGCTAGGCGGCAAAAAGCTTATAGAAGGAACGGATTATACCGTAGCAAAATATACCAATAACATAAATGCTAGCTCCGCAGAAGATAAAGCCATAGTTGAAATAATAGGCATAGGAGATTACATAGGTAATACGTCCCTTGTGTTTAACATCAACAAGGCACCACAAGCCGCACTGGATATAGATTCCGTCCCTAAAAAGACATTTGGCACTGCCCCCTTTAATCTATCTGCCACAGGCGGCACAATTGGCGACATAACTTACGTATTGGTATCTGGACCAGGCACAGTTACAAGTACTGGCAAAGTTACCATAACTGGTGCGGGAAACATTGTGGTCAAAGCCACAAGAGCGGGGAATGAGAACTATCTTCCTGTGGAAAAGGAAATTACCATTGAGGTTGCAAAAGCCACGCCATTGAAAGCAGATCTTAACTCTGTTACCATTCCAACCGGACACGTTTACAATGGTGCGCCACAAGGAATTGGTGCTGTGACTGCAAAAACAGCGGGAATAGGTGAGATAACGGTAGTGTATAATGACATTGCTACCGTTCCAACCAATGCTAGCGAATATAATGTAAAAGCAAATATTGCGGCGAGTGCGAATTTCGAAGCAGCATCTATTGAGCTAGGGAAGTACGTAATAGCTAAGAAACCTGTTACGGTCACAGCCGAAGCCAAAACTAAAGTTTACGGTTCTATTATAGATCCTGAGTTTACTTATAGCGTAGCACCAGCCTTGGTAGGTAGTGATAAGTTCACTGGCACGTTATCTCGTAGTGAAGGTGAAGACGTAGGCACGTATGCCATCACTGAAGGTACACTCACTGCGGGTGATAATTACAAAGTTACTTTTAAGGGTGCGAATTTTACGATAACCAAGAGACCTATTACCATCACTGGAGTAACTGCCGTTGAACGTGATTACGATGGAACAAAAATTGTAATGCTTACAGGAGGTGTGCTTGATGTTGATGGTATAGACTTTGAACTCGGTAGCGGCACGATTACTACAGCGGATGCTGGAATCGGCATAAAGGTAATAACTGACATCAAATTGACAGGCAATAATGCACAGGATTATACTTTAACACAACCGGATATTACCGTAAATATCAAACCAATACCCGTGACTATCACAGGCATATCAGCAACCGACAAGGTGTACGATGGCAATACAACCGCTAAAATACTCGGAGATGGGGTAGTCAGCGGAAAAATTGACGAGGACGATGAAGTAACCGCTGTCAAAGGTAATGCCACGTTTAGCGATGCGGAAGTCGGAAACGGCAAGATAGTAACATTCAACGGATTTTCTCTTGGCGGCAAAGATGCAGGCAACTACACGCTTTCTGCGCAACCCGCTAACGTTGTCGCAAACATTACAAGCGAATCCAGTACGATAGTAACGATATCAGACTTGAATTTTGATATACCAACCAGCCACATTTACAACGGCATAGCACAAGGGATTGGCAACGTAACGGCAAAAACGTCAGGGCTTGGAACAATAACTGTTTATTACAACGGAAATACAAGCAAACCTATAAATGTAGGAACATATAAAGTAACGGTTAATGTTGCAGAAAGCACAGGTTTTAATGCAGTATCAGACCTTGTGCTTGGAGAGTACAAGATAGTTGCTAAATCCGTAACTATCGCGGTATTGGCAGAAGACAAAGTTTATAACGGCAACGCAACTGCTACTTTTGGAACTGCAACAATCAACGGAAAAATTGACGGCGATGCAGTAACCGTTACCGATGGCACAGCTTCATTTAGCGATAAGAATGTTGGAACTAGCAAAACCGTAACATTTGCCAACTTCAAACTTGACGGCACAGATGCAAAAAACTACGTGCTTTCCGCACAACCTGCAAGCGTAACCGCGAGCATAACACCGAAATCTTTAACCATCACAGGCATATCGGCAGAAAGCAAGCCGTACGATGGCAATGCAGCCGCTACGGTCACCGGAACTGCAACAATCAGCGAGAAAGTTGGTAGCGATGCAGTAACCGTTACCAATGGCACAGCTTCATTTAGCGATAAGAATGTTGGAACAGGCAAAACAGTAACATTTGCAAACTTCAAGCTCGACGGCACAGATGCAAAAAACTACACACTTTCCGCACAACCCGCAAGCGTTACCGCAAACATCACCGCTAAACCCATAACCATAACAGTCACATCAATAACAGCAGCCAACAAAGTGTACGATGGCACCACAACCGCTGAGGTTCACGGAAATGCAACAATCAGCGGAGAAGTTAGTGGTGATAGCGTAACAATTGTTAAAGGTAATGCATTCTTTAGTGATAAGAATGTTGGAACCAAAAAAACAGTAACATTTGAAGGATTTTCCCTTACTGGTTCAGATGTAAAAAACTACTCGGTTTCAGTACACGAGCCAATAAGCATTACCGCAAACATCACCGCAAAATCCGTAACCATCACGGGTATATCGGCAGAAAGCAAGGTTTACGATGGCAACCGAGATGCTAAGATTATTGGAACCCCGACAATTGACGAGAAAATTACAGGCGATAAAGTAACAGTTTCCGGTGGTAGTGCTACATTTAGTAGTAAATATGCCAGAAATGGCAAAACAGTAACATTCAGCGGTTTTTCTCTTGAAGGTGCAGATGCGAGCAACTACACAATCACACAACCAGAAAGCGTTGCAGCAAACATTACACCAAAGTCCGTAACCATCACAGGCTTAACGGCAGTCGACAAGGAGTACGATGGCACCACAACCGCTAAAGTAACTGGAACGGCAGTAATCAGCGGGAAAATTGACGGCGATGTAGTAAATGTTAAAACAGGCACAGCTTTATTTAACGACAAGAACGTTGGAGCTAGAGCAGTAACATTCAGCGGATTTTCCCTTGAAGGCACAGATGCAGTCAGTTACACGCTTTCCGCACAACCTAGTGGCACAGCAAACATCACCGCTAAATCCCTAACCATCACTGGCATATCGGCATCCAATAAAGAGTATAATGGCAATGCAACCGCTAAGGTTACTGGAACAGCAACAATCGGCGGGAAAGTTGGTAGCGAGGAGGTAACCGTTGCCAATGGCACAGCTTCATTTGACAACAAGAATGTAGGAACAGGCAAAACCGTAACATTCACTGGCTTTACTCTTGACGGCACAGATAAAGGCAACTACACAATCACACAACCTGCAAGCGTTAACGCAAATATCACTGCGAAATCCGTAACCATCACTGCATCGGCAAACAGCAAAGTTTATGACGGCAACGCAACTGCTACTGTTGGAACCACAACAATCAACGGAAAAATTGACGGCGATGTAGTAACCGTTACCAGTGGCACAGCTACATTTAACAACAAGAATGTAGGAACAGGCAAAACCGTAACATTCACCGGTTTTTCCCTTAGCGGTACAAATGCGAGCAACTACACGCTTTCCGCACAACCTGCAAGCATTACCACAGGAGTTATTACAGCAAAACCCGTAACCATCACAGGCATATCGGCAGAAAGCAAGCCGTACGATGGCAACGCAACAGCTACGATTACTGGAATACCGAAAATTGAAGGGGAAATTGAAAACGATAAATTAACTTTAAATGTTGACAATATCGCAGCTTCATTTGACAATGAGAAAGTCGGAGACGACAAACCCGTAACATTCAGCGGATTTACCCTTGACGGCACAGATAAAGGCAACTACACACTCACGCAACCCAGCGGCAAAGCAAACATTAGGCCAAAGACCTTAACCATCACAGGCATAACAGCCATTAACCGTGTTGACAACGGAACAGCAACAGTTGTGCTTACAGGCGGTACGCTTAATGGTGTGTTAAGCGGCGAGGTAGTAGATTTTACACTCGGCAACGGCACGATTACCCAACCATACGTTGGCAGTAATAGACCGGTAACAACTAACATCGTGCTGACAGGCACAAATGCTCCCAATTACGCCTTAACACAACCAACAAACGTTATCGTAAACATCACTGCTGCCTCATCAGGTGGCGGTGGCGGAAGCAGCGGCGGCGGTGGCAGCAGCGGTGGCGGCGGTAGTAGCGGCGGCGGTGGCGGCGGTAGTAGCGGCGGCGGCGGTAGCAGCGGCGGCGGTAGCAGCGGCGGCGGCGGTAGCAGCGGCGGCGGCGGTAGCAGCGGCGGCGGTAGCAGCGGCGGCGGCGGTAGCAGCGGCGGCGGTAGCAGCGGCGGCGGCGGTAGCAGCGGCGGCGGCGGTAGCAGCGGCGGCGGCGGTAGCAGCGGCGGCGGCGGTAGCAGCGGCGGCGGCAAAACACCGCTTCTAGAAATCACAAGCGTAGAAAATATATTGGTTCACACAACCAATAGCACAATCCTACTCTCAAACTTACCCCCCAACGCAAAAGTTGAGGTGTACAACCTCCAAGGCAAACTCATATTCACATCGAGAAAATCCTTGAATCGGGAGAATCGGGGTTCAGACAATTTGAAAATTGAGGTTCAGGCAGGAATGTATATTGTGAAAGTAGGCTCTAAAACCATACGCGCAGTTGTGATGTAGCAATTTTATCTTAAAGCCAAAATTTCTTGCTGAGGCAGCTTGGTTATGCAAATTTCTAAAATTCTGTGAATAACCAGCCTTTGGCTGTTCGCCAACGAATAAGTTAGTCTTCATAAGTGTTGACATTTTTGTGCAGATTTTTCAGAAAAAAGCCAATAAATGTGGTTCATTCTGCAAATTCTGGTTCAGACAATTACTATATTTACCCCTAGGTATCCAAAATATGAGCATTCCCACACCAGAAATAAGACTGGCAATACTTTTCGCGGCGGCTTTTGCAATAGCTCTGTTTTTAGCTGTGATAATAATTATGCATTCGCTTGGCAATATGGAAAACTACCTTAAAAGAATGCAGTTCATAATTTCAAAAGAAATTATTTTGCGCTACAATCAGCAGGTTAACTATTATAAACAGCAAAGGCAGCGCTTTCTTGCCCAGCAAGAGCGTGACAAACGGCAAGAAGCTCTGCTTGAAATACCTTTGGTCAGGAATTCCGAACATAATTTGAAGGAGAAGCTATAGATGCCAAATATTTCGTTATATAATATATATATTATATGTATATTCACCCTCTTAAGGCTTGAAAAAGGCTAAAAAAACAAAAAAAATGACTTTTTTTAAAAAAAATGTGCTATTCGTCAAAAAAAAATGTATTTTTTGAATACCTATTGGAGTATTTTATGGATTGGTTGCAAAATTTGGAAAGTGAAATGGAACTGTTTAAGGCAGAATATGCCAAATTTGGGCGAGGTACCAGAATTGCAGGTACTAGGGCACGCAAGCATTTGCAAAACATTAAAAAAGCAGCTCAAGAGTTGCGGAATTTAATACAAGGTTCAAAAAAAGAAGAAGAAAGCACCTAATCGGAGACAATGGTTTAATATGTTAAAACATCTTTCTTTTGCAGTTCTAGCCGCTTCCGTGTTCTTTGGCGCAGCGTTTGCCAAGGTTATTCGGGTTCCGGGAAATTATAAAACCATATCCGATGCGCTTGGAAATGCAGATTCCGGCGATACTGTTTTGGTGAAGCGCGGCGTATATGACGAAAACGTAACCCTTGTTATGGGTGTTGTGTTAAAAGGTGAAGACCCGCTAACAACCATAATAGATGGCGGTCGCAGAGGACCAACCGTTATGGGGGTTACCGAATCGGAAATTTCCCATTTCACCATACGCAATGGTTTAGAAGGCGTTTTGTGTGAAAATACCGGCGGTCTTTATGTCCACGACAACTACATTCTAGACAACCACGCCACAGGTGTAGCGGCATTCATCTCCTTGCCCGAAATAGCGAACAACGTTGTTTATGGCAACAGGTGGAGCGGCATTCTTGCTTGGGGTGCTAAGTCTTTGGATTCCAAAATAGAGCAAAACGTGGTGCTTCGCAACGGTTTCTCAGGGCTTGCACTCAAGGGTCCCTCTAACGTTGTGTCAGTCAACAATATTTTTATGGAAAACCATTACTACGGCGTTTTTGCAGATCCAGCTTCTGGTCAAACCCGCATGGACTACAACAACATATATAAAAACTACTATCCATTCAACCGCTTCATAAAAATAAATCGCACAAACAAATCTTTAGACCCGCAATTCAGAAATCCATCTATCTTTAGCCCAGATTTCTTTGTTCAGCCCAAATCCCCAATGGTGAAACAAGGTTACGCCCGTTTGGACATAGGCTTAATAAAAGATATTTCCGTTGTTAGGCCCAAAAGAGTTGAAGGCGAAGAGCCTCAGCCTATGATGCGGGAAAATGATCCAGAATTTGCTATGGAAGAAATAAAATACCAAGAGGAAATGCCAGAGCCAGAACCAGAGGCTCCGCCTCCACCGCCTCCACCACCAAAGAAAGTGTTTGTGGTAGAAGGTGTTAATTTCTTGAGCGGCAAAGCAGATATAACAGAAGATTCTTTTGCCAACCTTATGGTTGTGGTAGAAACAATGCGCGCATATCCAGAAGTTACATTCAGGGTAATTGGCCACACAGATGACCAAGGCAAAAGAGATGCGAACCAAAAACTTTCAGAAGCTCGTGCAAAGGCTGTGGTAGATTTTTTAATCACTCGTGGCATTAGCGCTTCCCGCCTTGATTCCGAAGGCAGAGGGCCAGACCAGCCTATTGCGTCAAACAGTACCGCAGCGGGAAGAGCGAAAAACCGCCGCATAGAATTCCAACGCACGGATAACTAAGGAGAATTTAAAGTGAAACATATATTGCTCTCCATTGTGTTAGTGTTTTGTTCTGCGAGCTACTTGCTTGCATCGCCGTCTTACTCACCGAACAAATACCAGCAAAACGACTGGTTTGGCGAATTTGGCGGAACAACCTCCATGTATGTCAACCCTGCTGGCATGGCAGAAAACGACCAGTTAGAAGTCACTGGCGGTTTTTTCAGCACCATAAGCGGCGCGGCTATGCAGGAATACGGCTCTGTTGTGATGCCTTATGACTATAACCACACCTTTGGTTTCACGTTCTTTGAAAACGGAGCCACGGTAGACCCCGATGATCCCAATGGCGATTACACTGAAAACGCTTATATGCTGGGTTATGCATACCGTCTTTTGCATTGCCTTGCGCTCGGCATAGACATCTCTATTTTGCAGGTAAACCAATTTGGCCTCAACCAACAAATAACATTCGGTTCAGATGTTGGCATAAGCTGGAATCCAATAAGTGATTCCAAACTTGGTCATTTGCAAATAGGCATTGCTATGCAAAATTTGTTGCAACCAGTTATAGCCAATACAGATGCGGAAAACCCAGGAGATGGCTACGGGCTTGTTGGGCCAACTTATATGGGTGGAGAGGTAGATGGCTATGCTATTCCGTCTAACTTAAACTTGTCTTTGTTTTATCGCGGTTTGAACCGTGTTTTGGAAATAAAGGGCGAAGTTAGCGTTATAGACTTTTTCCACGAGCCAACAGAAGGTGGCGAAGGCAAAATGATAGAATTCGGTGTTACCGCAACCTATTACATAACTCATAATCTTGGAGTTAAGGCTCGCTTAACAAAAGAAGGCTATCCCGTTATTGGAGCAACCATAAACGTAAAAGACGTAAATCTCTTCCGCTATCTCGGATTAGACCTTGAAATGTCTCACGATGATTTAATTGAAAAGAGAAACCGCGGATTTTTATGGAATGTTCGTGCTACTGCCCGCTTTGGCAACACACGCGAAGAGAGCATTGGCGAAGCCAGATACCGCCGCTTGAAGATAGAGCCAGAAAACGATTACCGCGCTGCTATGCGCTTGTACCTAAACCGCGACTTTATCGCCGCCTCTTATGCCTTTGGCAAAGTGCAAACCAAATATCCAACATTCCACTTGGTTGACCAAGCGGCATTCTACAAAGGCAAATCCTTTGAAAATATGCGTATGCATTTGGCAGCTCAAAAAGTATATAACGAGGCTATCAAAAAATATCCTCATTCCGACCAAGTTCCAAAATATCACTTCCAGTTGATGAACATAGAGTATAAAGAAGGTCGCTATGGCGAAGCAATGGTGAAATACCAATACATAATCCAAACCTTCCCCAAGTCAGATGTTAAGCCAGATGCCGATTATATCGCTGGTCAAATAAAGTTTGAGCAGGGTCAATACAAAGATGCCGTTCAGTTGCTCGCCTCAATTTTGCCCGGAAACGCCAACTACTTCTACGCTCGCTACACAATGGGCATAGCGTATAGCCGTTTGGAGCAATGGGAAGAGGCAAAAGGCTCATTCAACGATATAATAACCCAGCAGCCTTCTAACCAGTCAGAAAAAGATTTGCAAGATGCTGCAAAAATAAAACTTGGGCACATTCATTTTGCAGAAAAAGATGGACTACCCGAAGCCGCCAAGCTTTATGGTCAAGTCACCAACATCAATTCTCCGTTCTACGAAGAAGCCGCTCTTGCGCTTGCTTGGAGCTTCTTGAAGGTTCGCGACACCAAAAATGCCAGACCCTTTACCACTTGGATAATAAAGAACCGCCCCAATTCATATTTGGTTTCGGAAGCCTACCTTGTTGAAGGATATTGCGATTATTTGGAAGGTGCTCTAAGGCCGGCAGAGAAAAACTTGAATAAGGCTATAGCGCTAACAAAGAACCCAACCATCACAAAGTCTCAGAGAGACAGTGCAAAGGTTGCTTTTGATAATATGAAAGAACATTTTGATAGCGTTCAAGTTCGTGCTTTGGATTTGGCAAGGCAGCTCCCAACTCCCAGAGTTGAGCAGAAACGTGCAGCACTTCGTCCTGATTTTGAAAAGGCAAATCGCGAAATTGAAAATTTTGCGGATTTCCAGCAAAGAGTTATTCAAAGCGACCGTTTTGAGGCCAGCAGGGAAAGAGTTTCTAAAGATGCAGGCTTAACGAGTGCTATTGTTTCTACAAAAATCGCGCAACAGCCCGGTGGTGCTGGCGGCGGTGGTGGCGGCGTTGGCGATTTAGACGATTTGGATGATTTGGAATAAACAGGAAAAGGGAAATGAAGACTATGAATGTAAAAGCTATCTTTTTTGGAACTTTGGTGTTAGTGGCTGTAGCTAATGCCGCTCCTCCCAAAGGGGGATGTGACTCAGAAACAGCCAAGGCAAAAACTCTTCTTGAGAAATGCAAAAAAATGGGCAAAGGTGCTGCTGGGTATGCCAAGTGCGCCGACGATTTCAAAGCTCAAAAAGCCAAAGCAGAGCAGGCTTGCCGAGCAGGTAGCATTTCTAGCGGCGGCGACCTTGAAACAGCCGTTAAAAAATGGGAAGACCAATCCAATACTCGTAATTGCCGCTCAAACGAAAAAAAGAAAGACCCCAACTGCGCCACAATACTTCAGCAATGGGGGCAGGAGCTTTTCAAACTAGAAGAATATAATTTCACCGGCGAACAAAATAAGTACGAAGAACTTGTGCAATGGTGCGCAGACCGTGATAACAACGTAAAAAAATATCCGCAGTGCGCCAAAACCAGCACTCCGCCAAAAATTAACCACGATGGTTCTTTGCCTATATTCCTAGACTACGTAAAATATTTCCCAGATGGCTCAACTGCACCCAGCATGTTGTTCCAGGCATCATTTATTTTGGAATCCAAGGGCGAGGTAAAACAAGCTCTTGACCTTCGCAAAACTTTGGTTTCAAAATATCCCAACCACACTTTGGCTTCTGGCGCATGGCTTCGCATAGGTGAATATTATTACAACACTTCAAAATGGTCAGATGCCATAAAAGCTTACGAAAAAATCACGAATATTCCAACCAACAATGCCAGAGAAAAGAAAGAAGCCGCTTATGCTCAATACCATTTGGCTGAATCTTATTACAATCAGGCAGATTACGAAAGAGCCGCTCAGGAATTTTGGGAATATATAGACGGCGCAGACAAAGGTAAATACATAAAAGATATGCGCGTTGAAGCTATGGACTATATGGCAACCGCATTTTCCGATTTGGATGACGGCGTTAAAGTGGCAGACAAATTCATAAAGTCAAAAAAAGTTCCGTATAAAGATTCTCTTTATTACCGCATAGGTCAAAAAGCAAAAGACCACGATCGTCACGATCAGGCAATAAAGGCGTTTGACTTCTTAATAGAAACAAACCCAACCTACATAGATGCCCCTCTTGCAGATTTGGCTATGGTTGATATTTACCTTTTGCAGCAAAAACCGGATAAAGCTCAGGAACAGAGATTCAAGGTTGCAAAACGCTACGACCGCAGTTCTGCTTGGTATAAAAAGAACAGCATGTATCCCGAAAGCGTTAAATCCGCAGATGATGCAATGCGCAGGTCAATGCTTGAAATTCCCACATATATGCACGCTCAGGCTGCCGAAATGAAGAAAAAAGGCGATACCGAGGGTGCCAAAAAGAAATACGCAGAAGCGATTCAACACTACGAGAATTTTATTTCACGCTATAAAAACGAACCAGATTGGCGTGAATACCAAGTTCACATGAATATGGCTCTTGTTTATCAGGAACTTGACCAACACAAAAAACAAGCAGAACAGTATAATTGGATAGTTGATGCAGATACCACCCGTTATGGTCGCCGTCCGCAAAACCTTGGCGTTATACTATCTAAAAACGATGCAGGCTACAACGCTGTGCTCGCTATGAACAGCGCTCGCGAAGCCGCAATCAAAAGCAAAGCAGGCGGAGATACAACCAAAGCTTATGGCTTGCCAGAAACCAAAGACTATTTTAAGCAAGTTGATAGGTATATGGCAAAATTCGGCAAAGACACTGCTGCTCCAGAAATAGCCTATAACGCTGCCATAGTTCATTACAACGCAAAACAATACAAAACCGCTATAGATGCTTTGAAAAAGCTGATGGTGGATTTCCCAAAGCACAAATACACATTGCTCATAAACCGCATGACTGCCCAAGCTTTGCTGGAAGACGATCAGTTGGACGAAGCTCAAGAGAGGTTTGAGTGGATTTACAAGCAATACACAGACAAAAATGGCATGGGAGTTAGAGATTCCAATGCTGCAACTGCGGCTAAAGAAGTTGAAACATCCATTGCCGCCGTGCTTTACCAGCGAGCAGAAAAGGCTGTTAAAAAAGGCGACCATTTGGTTGGAGCAGAGCATTACATAGCATTGGTCAAGAGATTCCCCAGAGCAGACTTCAGCGACAAGGCTTTGTTTGAAGCTGGCGTTGCTTACGAAAACGGTGGGCAAAATTCCAAGGCAGCCGAAGCGTGGATGCGATTGCCAAAAGAATACGGCAAATCTCCTCTTGCAATTAAAGGCATTGTTCGTGCCGCCGTTGCCTACAAAAAGGATAGCAGATACACCGATGCCGCAAAAGCCTATCTATTCATAACAGATAACTACCCGCAAGATTCTATGGCTGTAAATGCTATTTTTGCGGCTGGCGGAACTTACGATTCCATTCCTGCCAAAGATTCCGTTGCTATAAGGGCTAACAAAAAACTTGCTGCCCAAACCTACGAAATTGCATTCAGGAAATTCCCCAAGCACGAAAAAACGCCCGCCTTGCTTTACAACGCTTGCCTTGCGTGGGACGATGCTAGAGAAACCAAAGAGGCAATCCGTTGCAACAGAGATTTGGTGCGTGAATATCCAAAAAGCTCTTATGCGTTGGATGCTGCATATAGCATACCTGTGGCTTACGAAAACGCCAAAGACTGGAAAAACGCCATCATAGAATACGAGAACTTTATCAAGAACTACCAGTCGGATAAAGAAAAGTTGATTAACGCCTATACCAAAACAGGCAGGGCTTATCTTGAAGCCAAAGATACGGCAAAAGCTATTAATGCCTTTAAGAATACCATTGCCACTTACGACAAATTCGGCGTTCAGCTTAAAAATTCAGACCCTGCCTTTGCAGCAGAAGCCGCCTTTATGCTCGGCGAATTTGAAAAGGCATCTATGAACCCGCTTATTATAAAGGGTAACGATAAGGCGAAGCTAGATATGATCAAAAAGCTTATGGGAATTTTGCAGGGCGCAACAAAGTACTACGCGAAGTCTGCCGAATATGCTTCTGAAAAATGGACATTCCGTGCCAAAAACCGCATAGCAGAGCTATTTGTGATAGTGGCTGCAAAAGTGCGTGGGCAAGAGCTTGATGTTAGAGACAAAAAAGGCAAAGTTGACAAAGAAAAACTATTTGTGGAAAGAATACAGGTGGTTCAGCAGTTGCCCTCTTATTACGAGCAGGCGAGACCCTTGTTCCAAGCAAACATAGATCTTGCACGTGAACAAGGTTATTACAACCCTGATGTGGTGGCTGCCCAAGATGGTTATATTGAAATGTATTACCGCGACTGCCAGAATTTTGACGAGGTGGGCAATGCCTTTGCCGAGGCTCCACTGCCAGATAGCGTTGCTATGATGAAAGAATTTATAGCCGACCAGGGTATGGCAAAAGAAGACGCTATTTTTGCAGTCCACGAAGATTTGGAAGCCTACCGCGAAGAGTTGAAGAATAAGAGCGTGGCAGCCAAGCAAGGAGCCTTGCCCCGTTGCGCCAGCGGAATAAAAGCATCTGCCCATTATGGCATAAAGAACAAATGGACAGACAGCTTGTTCACCTTGGTAAGGAAAATTGATGCAGAAAACGAGCTTTTGTCAACCACAATAAAGGAATTTGACCCAAGCACCTTGTTTAGAGACGATGCTTACAACAAAACAAAGGCCCGTTTAACACAAATTGAGAAGTCCGAAGACCTTACCCCGCAGGAGCAGCTCAAGACTTACAAGGAGATAGCTTCGGAGGCAAAGGCCAGAAATGCCAAATTAAAGGAAGAATTGGCAAATTTAAGGGCAAAATGGAGAGGAGGCGGAACCTCACCTTCGTCTTCAGGAGACTCTGATGAATAAAAAAAATCAATATAGATTGTTTTTCTTAAAAAAAATAATCTATATTTATACAGGAAAAACTTTTTCATCCACTTAACCATAGGAGTATAAAAATGGATGTCGTCATAAAAAACACGCTTGCCTCGTTTAACCCATCTCAGGCGGGTTGGCAATTCATGTGGGTTATCTTGTTCGTAGGCTTTGCCGGCGTAGGTATAGCCATAGAAAGAATCCTCTACATTTACGTGCGTTCTTCAAAGGGGCGCGACAGATTCCTTCTGGATTTTGGAAGATATGTAGCGGACAAAAAATACGAAGATGCCATACACCTATGTAGAAGCTCATTGCTTCCAATAGCGGCTGTTCTAGGAGCCATTGTTTCTGTTCACGATAAGGGAAAAGATGCGATTATTGCAGCAAGCGATGCTGCCTTCTTAACAGAAGCACCACGTGTTAATCGTTATTTATCTATTATAGCCCTTATAGCTTCCATTGCAACATTGCTTGGTCTGGCGGGTACAATATTTGGTCTGATAATAACCTTTGATGCTGTGGCTAACAAACCTGCCGCAGAACGTCCGGCTGCTCTTGCAAACGGCATTTCTGTAGCTATGGGTACAACACTGCTGGGTTTGTTTGTTGCAATTCCCTTGCTAGTGACTCAGGGTTTCTTGAGTTTGTTCTCTGAGCGCGTTATTCAAGAAATGGAAGAGAAAAGCTTGAAAGTTATCAACTCGTTTGCATAATTTTGGTTTTTTTATTCTAAATCATAATGTATAGGAGATATGAGTATGGCAAAACAGCTTAAAAAAGCAGAAAAGCAAAAAGAAATGGATATGTTGCCGGTTATGAGTCTTATGACCGTGCTAATCCCGGTTCTTTTGACAATGACTGCTTTCCAGAAATTGGCTATTGTGGAAATCAATTTGCCAGAGAGGAGCGAGATTTCGTTTGAAAGCGAGCCTCCACCTCCAGATGATAACGCACTCAATTTGACCGTGGCGCTTTCAAGCGGATACGTGGAAATTTGGGCGCGTGGCGGTTCTTTGCCCAAGGTGTTTTTCAAGGAAATGTGGACATTCCGCTGCAAAAGCGACAACGACACAATAACCTATGACCCAAACACCATAGGTGCGAACAACCCTCCCAAATGCCAAGACGGTACTGTGTTGGATGCTGATAAGTTCCAATACTCTATAGAAACCATACATTTGTGGACTTTGCATAAAGAAAGCGAAGAAGACCCTGGCAAAATAGAGATGTCTGTTTACAGCAGAAGTGATTCCGCTTATTTGAACACCGACAATGAATTCATAACGGATAAAGCAGCTGCTCAACCCGGTTCAACCGTGGCAACTCTTGCTGAGAGTTCGTCTAGAAGGTTGGCGTGTGGGCAGTCGGCTGCTGGCGTAGAAGATATATGCAGCGATGGAAAACTTGCTATTACCTTGAGACCACGTAGTGCCTACGATGAGCTTGCAAAATCACTAATTATGATTCACAACCGCTTTATAGACAGCCCGGATGCGGATAATATTATAGTGCTTGCCGATGACGACACGGCTTTCGATAAAATTATCAATGTTATGGATAGAGCACGCGATGCCGGGTTCTTTAAAATTAACCTAAGCAAGCTGGCTGGAGGAGGCTAAAATGGCTAGAAAGTCTAGAAAATATGGCGAAGCGTCAGACCTTTCCTTAACATCTATGATGGACGTTATGACCATCATCTTGGTGTTCCTAATAAAACAGGTGGACACCGAGGGGCAGTTGGTTACAGCCGCAGAAAACCTTGTTTTGCCAGTTTCAACATCTACAAAAGTGCCCAAAGAAGTTTCTTTGGGCTTAATTGTGGATCATAATTGGGTTTTGGTTGATGGTCAGCAAATTGTAGAGACAAAAGTTGTTTCCGAGCAAGATTCCTTGTTGGTTGCAGCTTTGGATGCAGTGCTTAAAGAAAAGCGCGAAACAGAAAAAGCAGCACTCCTTGCAAAAGGCGAAAGCGATGAAGGTGGCGGAAATATAATAGTTCAGTTAGACAAAAATACCTATTATGATATTATGTTTAAAGTGATGGCAACTTGTGGAGCATCTGGTTTCACCAACGTTGCTTTTGCCGTTACCATGAAAGGGGAGGAATAGTATATGGCTGAATTAGGAATGGCTCCAGTAAAAAAGAGCAAAAAACCGGAAATGGATCCATTTGTAGCATCCATGCTTCCTGAAAGTGATAAGCGCACAGCTAGTTTTATGGGCTCTTTTGCGATTTTTGCTTTGGTTCTCGGCTTTTGGGCATCTATGTACGAGGCTGCGGTTGACGAAATTCTATTTGAAAACATAGAATCCGAAGATTTGTCTGCTTCTATGAAGATTGACGAAAAGAAAGAGGATAAAAAGAAAGAGCAAAAGAAAACCGAAAAGCCTCGCAAAAAGCAAGGCGCGGGTGGAAAACCTCGCGGCAAGGGTCAGCCAAATGCTCCTCAAAGCCGTGGTGTTTTGAAAATGCTCACCGCAAAATCCTCTAAATCCAATTTTAGCGCCTATAACCTTATGAAAGATAAAAACTTTGCCAAAGACATAGACAAAGTTTTGAAAAACGTTGCAGGTCTTCAAACCAGCGGCAAAACAGAGCTTGGTGGCAGACGTGGTTCCGCTACCGGTGGTTTTAACGATGGCTATGCAGAAGGCGGCTCCGGCGGTATTGGCGATATGCTTGGTGGCTTGATGGGCGGCAGCGCAGGCGGTCTTGGCACAAAAGCCAAAGGCTCTTTAAAGGCTCCGAGCGCAAGAGACATAGATATGGGTTCTGGCGATGGTTCTCGCTCCAAAGCGGAAATTATGGCTGTTGTTAACGCCCGTATGCCAGGTCTAAGAAACATCTACAACAAGTATTTGAAGTTAAAACCGGGCTTTAGCGGCAAGGTAACTCTCAAATTCACCATTGCTCCCGGCGGCGATATTGTTAGCATTGCTATAGTGTCTTCAACAACAGGCTATAGCGACTTTGACAACGCTGTTAAGAACATGGTAGCGACCTGGAAATGGAAGGTTATCAAGAGCGGCAATACCACTCCAACCATACCATTCAACTTCACCGAGTAAAACCCCAAATTTTTTCAAGGCCCCGAAAGGGGCTATTTTTATGAAAATAACACTTACCGAATTCAAACTCCTTAGAGATTATCTAGAAGAGCGGAGCGGTATTTGTTTAAACGAAGATAAAGCCTATTTGCTCGAAAATAGGCTGACCACTGTTATGGAATCTTACAAGTGCAAGGATTTTTCCGAGTTTTATTATATACTTAAAGGCGCACAGCACGAGGAACTTGATAACAAGCTGATAGATATTATGACCACAAACGAAACCCTGTGGTTCAGAGATATTCATCCTTATGCTATTTTGAAAGAGAAAGTTTTGCCGAGTTTTGTTCAAGCGGTTAAAGACGGCAAAAAAGATTCAATTAAAATTTGGAGCGCGGCAAGCAGCACAGGCCAAGAGCCATATAGCATAGCCATCACCGTGCGCGATTTTTGCATGGGGCAAAACATAATTAAAAAAGAGATGGTGCATATATTAGGAACGGATATTTCTGATTCTTGCATTGAGAAAGCTAGGTCTGGCATTTATGATTCCATTGCTATGAGCAGGGGAATTTCTCAGGAGCAACTGAACAGATATTTTATGAAAGAATCTGCCAACAGTTATTCTATTAATCAAGAAATTAAAAGCATGGTTAAATTCCAAAAGTTTAATCTGCAAGACAATCCCATTATTTTGGAACCGCATTTTGATTTGGTGTTTATGCGTTATGTGGCTATTTATTTTAGCGATGAATTCAAAAAGGGTTTGTACAGCAGGCTCGCAAGGATTCTTTCACCAAACGGATTTTTAATCATAGGCGCAGTAGAAACGCTCAGGGGACTTAGCGAGGCTTTTGATATGATGTCTCACGCGGGTGGTTTGTACTATCAATGCAAGCGTTAAACTCGCGCACTTTCAATGTTGAATAGCAAAACACCTTTGCAGCCAATATCTTGAAGTTTATCCATTATTGAATTTGACTCTTCGCTTTTCACCATTGCCTTTACTGAATACCAATTTTTATTTTGCAAAGGTGCCACAGTCGGCGATTCTATGCCGGGTGTTATGGAACAGGCTCTTTCCAAAAGTTCTGAAGGAACATCGTATTCAACCATTTTATAGCTCATAGCCAACAATTTACCTTCTATGCGGCGCGCAAGTGTGCGAACCTCAGGGTATTCCTGTCGGTTTGGGTGGGCGAATAGGGCAGCATTGCTCAAAAACAGAGGTTCTCCCAAAATGCGAAGCCCCGCTTGTTTTAGGGTTGTCCCAGTATCTACAACATCAACAACGGCATCTGCAACATCTAGCCCCACAGAAATTTCAACCGCTCCCTCCAACCAAATGAGTTCCATTTCGGGATTTTTGAAATAATTTCGGACGATTACTGGAAAGCTGGTTGCTATCCGCAAATTCTCAATATCACTCAATTTTTGATAGCTGCTATGCTCAGGAACAGCAGCGCAATGTTTGCTTCCGCCAAAAGGCAAGTCAAGTATTTTTATAGCAGGGCTCCCAGCCTCTACGCAAAAATCCACGCCTGTTATGCCTGCATCTATTATGCCTTTGCCAACATACATTGGGATATCGCTAGGCCGCAAAAAATAAAATTCAATGCCGTTTGCGGTATCTACCGAACTGAGCGTTTTAATAACTCTGCTAACCTTGTATCCACAAGCCTTTAGCAAATCCAGTGCAGGCTCCGAAAGCACGCCTTTATTTGGAATGGCAACTTTTATCATTTACGGGAATAATTTAGAAAAAAAATAGATAATCTTAGGTTATTAAGGCTTTTATTTTTCCTATAACTTCCATTAATTCTGAATCTTTTGCCTTTGATACAAATTTAGCTTTTCTACTTCTCCAGTCAAAGCTTTTCACTTGATCAGATAGCACAACGCCATTTATCGTTTTTCCGCTGATTTTGACTTCAAAGGGATAACCTTTTTCGTGGCTTGTAATTGGGCAAAACAAAGCTAATCCAACTTTTTCATTATAGGCAAGTGGGGATAAAACTAAAGCAGGGCGTTTTCCTTTTTGTTCGTGACCTAACTGAGGGTCAAATTCTAACCAAACAATATCGCCTTTATTTGGGGTATAACTTTTGGCTACCATTGTTCTTTGCCCTTCGGTTTTCCAAAGGAAATCTCGCTGTGGATATTGTTTTTATTAATGCCAGACAATAAAGAGTCCAATTCATAAGTAGGCTTCTGCTCTAAGGGAACTATATAAACTCTGTATCCAGTTTTCAATGACATTTTTTGAGCTATTCTGCTCGGTATTCTAATTCCAAAGTCATTGTCCCATTTTTGTATCACAGCTTCCATAGCTACCTCTAAATAAGATTTTACTTGTAATATATAAAATGATTTATTCGTGAAAAACCGTTGCGTTTTAACCTTCCTTAAAACGCAACACTATTAATATACATTATTTTTCACCCCCGTGACCATTTTTAGGCCACTTTTGTCATATTTTTGTCATTTTACCCCCATTTTTGTCAAAATTGTGTCGTTTTTCGCGAAAAAATCAGCTTGTTTAAAAAGGCAAAAACGTTGCGTTTTAAGGAACGTTAAAACGCAACGCGGGTATGCCGAAAACCGTGGAAAAGAGTAGGCTCGTTCAATATGGAGGACTTTATGTCTATTCAAAAATTCAAAAAAGGGTTCACCCTTATCGAGCTGATGGTTGTAATTGTAATCATCGGTATTCTAGCTGCAATAGCCATTCCAAAGCTATTCGGTATGTCTGCAAAAGCCAAAGCACAGGAAGTTGGCCCCGCTGTTGGCACTTGGACTAAATTGCAGCTAGCCTACAAAATGGAAACAGGCAAATATGGCGGTCCGAAGGATATCAGTTATATATTGCCAAATGCTAGTGGAAATGATTTGTCAAGCGAGACTGGTAATTTTAAATATACAGCAACAAGTGATGCAGAAGCCCCGACTTGGAAAGCAGAAAGCAAATTTAGTGCGGATGGTTGTACACAAGAATCTGAATGGGGTGCAAAGTTTGTTAAAGCGAACGACGTACCTCAAATGAGGATTGATGGTAAGGAAGGAGAAAAAGATACTGGATGCTTGAGTTTGACTCCCAATTACCTTAAAATTGGTTGTGTTGATAAAGCTTCTAAAGAGAAGGGCAAATCCGATGACAAAGCATGTGAGGAAGAAAAAGAAAGTTAGACATCACTTGCTGCCCCCTTTGGGGGTGGCGGTTTTAAGACCAGCCAGCCTTAACTAAGCACCCAATGGTTTCCTTATTACTCCATTGCCGCCTAGCCAAAGCTGCTTGGTGTCCTTGCCAAGCAGGTAGGGATGCAACCCGGCCTGCCTTTAGCCCAATATGTTAACACCTTATGCAGGTTTCCTGCACAAGCGTTGGGGACTGGCGGGTCGGGTTGCCAAAATAAATTAGAATGTTTGGAGGGGAAAGTTGAACGCTTTATTTAGCTTTGTATTTCAACGGCTTTCGTTTGGAATGTCGGAAACGAATTATATCAACAAATTCATCACAAGGTTCATAAATAACATAATAATTTTTATGAGCTTGCCATCTGCGATATTTACCTATTTTCCTGCCTGCTTTGGGCAAAGTCTCCAAAGTTTTAAGACTTTTAATAACTTTGCTTTTCCACCTTTCGGCTGTGTCAATAGAAGACTTTTCCGCAATATAACGAAGGCAATTATCAAATTCCATTTTTGCAATAGGATCCCAAGTAATAATCATTTCGCAGCTTCCAATAATCTCATATTATCTAGCATTTTTTGTGCTTCCGCAAAAACCACATCGTTGGGAATTCCCGGCACACCCATTAAAATATTCTTATGCCCAAGCAAAATACCTCTTTGCTCATCAAGCACATATATTTTATATTCCAATACTTCTAGCTCACTAGACAAGCCTCCTGAATCGGCTAAGGAAAAAGTCTGCTTTTTCACTCGCTCCAATTCCTCTTCCAACTCAGCGATGCGAGCAGAGAATTCCTCAACCTTGCGGTCTATCTTGTCGAAGTCGTCCCAGTCTTCGTTCAAAAAATCTTCGTCCCAGTCTTCTTCGGTAGCGTATTCGTCCATATACCTATTCATTTCTTCTAAAGACATTGGCTCGGAATCCAAATCCAACTCATCTACAAACGATTTTTCAGCTTCGTATTTCATAAAATATAATCTAGAAAAAATTAGGAGGATTTATGGTCTATGGCTATATTCGTGTTAGCACTGACAAACAGACAGTGGAAAACCAAAGGTTTGAAGTTTCCAAGTATTGCAAGAGAAATGGGATTTCAATTAACAAATGGATTGAAGAAACCATTTCCGGCACGCAAGAAACTTGCAAGCGAAAATTGGGTTCGTTGCTTGATATAATGCAAAAGGGAGATATAATTATATGCTCCGAATTATCGCGGCTTGGCAGAAATTTGTTGATGATTATGGCAATACTCAACGCTTGCATGGAAAAAGACGTGCAAGTGTGGACAATAAAAGATAACTACAAACTTGGGAAAGACATAAATTCAAAAGTATTGGCTTTTGCCTTTGGCTTATCGGCAGAAATAGAGCGAACACTTATATCCCAGCGTACAAAAGAGGCACTCGCTCGCAAAAAGGCAGAAGGTATCCGCATAGGCAGGCCAAGCGGTGCAAAATCAAAAAGGTGCAAATTCACCGGTAAAAACTATCTCATTAAAAAAATGCTCCTGAAAAAATTTTCAAAAGCTAAAATCGCAAAAAAACTCGGTGTGCATAGTTCTAGTTTAATACGGTTTTTAAGGGGGAAAAATAAATAACGTTTTTACTATATTTAACAAGGAGCAATGAACACGCTTTACATAGTGAGTACGCCTATAGGCAATTTGGAAGATATGACATTCAGAGCGGTGCGCATTTTGAAAGAAGTTTCGCTTATTTTGGCAGAAGATACGCGGCATAGCCGAGTTTTGCTTGAACATTATGGAATACCAACAAAAATGGAAAGCTATCACGATTTTAACAAGGAACAGGTTACGCCAAAATATATTGAATACTTGAAAAAAGACGGAGATATAGCCCTTGTTAGCGATGCCGGAACCCCCGGAATTGCAGATCCGGCTTTTAATTTGGTTAGAGCTTGCAGGGTAGAGCATATTCCAGTTAGGGCGGTGCCTGGGGCAAATGCCCTTTTAACGGCTTTGGTTGCGAGCGGATTTGCAACAGACAGGTTTCGCTTTGAGAATTTTTCGCCCAAAAAAAGTGCCCAAAGGGAACATCTGCTGCAAAAATTGAAAAACGATGGAAATAGCACACTTATATTTTATGCAAGCCCGCACAACCTTGTGAAATTTTTGGGCGAAATAAAAAAAGTTTACGGCGAAGTAAATGTAGCCTTGATGCGGGAACTCACAAAAAAATTTGAGGAACACTTAACAGGCACTCCCACCGAACTCCTAGAACACTACAAACAAAGAACCCCAAAGGGCGAATTTGTTTTGCTAATAGACAAGGTAGAAAATGAAAAATAAATATAACATTCTGATAATTTTAGCAATTCTAGCCATTTTGGTTCAGACATTTTCCTGTGCCTCCGTTGCTCCGCCACCTGGAGGTCCCGAAGATAAGTTGCCACCTAGGATTAGCGGAACAACGCTTGCCCCAAATTCCGTAAATCGAAGCACAAAGTTGGATTTAACTCTGCAATTTGATGAGTGGATAGTTCAAAAACCGCCAAATGGAGCGGTTGCAATTTCGCCGCCCATTTCTGGAAAGCTGCGTTTAGAGGCCAATGGCGATAAGTTGCGCATATATTCCACCGAACTTTTGGATTCCAACACAACCTACACCCTCACGGTTACAAACGCCATAAAAGATTTGCAGGGCAACCCGATGGAAAAGTCATTTCAAATTTTGTTTTCAACTGGAGGTTTCTTAGATAGCCTCAAAACAGATTTTTCTGTGCTGCTGCAAGATTCCTTGGTTAAAAAAAAGAAATTTCCCGTTGTGGCTTTTTATCCCTTTGGTCAGGTTCGCACACACAAACGCTATCTGGAAAAATTCAGAGATTCAACCTTAAAAGCAGAAGTCGATACCATTCCGCGTATCACAAAAGAGGTTCCCCTATATATTGCTCAAACCGATAGCCTTGGAAACGGAGTTTTGCAGGGAATGCAAGAGGGTTCATATTTAGCCGTAGCCTTTTTAGACGAAGACAATAATCAAAAATTAGATGAGATAAACGAAATTGCAGGCATTGCGAAGTTTCCGTTTAAATTAAACACTCCAAAAAAAAGTGGTATTTTTCCATTGATTAAATTTTCTCTTGGAGATTTAGATACGTCTTCGTTTAGTTTGGACGCTGTTTCTCAAAGGGGCAATAAGGAAGTTGAGGTTTCATTTTCTAGAAATATGGTTTTGGATTCCCTATTTAAACAAAAAAACAATTGCTTTGTTTTAAGCGGCAAAGATACTCTTTTCCCTTCTGATTTTTATGTTGAAGTTAATAGCAAAAACCCCGTTTTTTTGGTTGATAACTTAAAGAACGACAGCCTTTACACAGTTCGCTGCCTTTATGCGCGGGATTCTCTGAATAGACAGTTGGACACAGCGCGGAGTTCTGCAAAACTCAAGTTTAAGAAAATTCCAGAAAAAGATATTGTTCCAACATTTATTTCAAAAACAGAACCAGCAAAAGAAGCTTTTGATGTTTTGCCCGATTTGCCTATAAAATTGTACTACAACCATCCAGTTTTGGTAGATACTTTGCGATTTCGCCTTTATGTAAATGGAGATAGCGTTAAAATGGAAGTTAAACAAGTTGATGCGGCCAATTTGGAAATTTTGGCAGACTCTATTTGGGGAACAGACTCAAAAATCAAGTTAGTGCTATTGGAAAAGGATTCTGTTGTTGATACCCTGTTCAAAGAACAGATTTTGACTCAGTTCAACACAATTCCAAAATTAAAACTTGCCTCTTTGAAGGGGGAAATACCAGGCGGCTATGAAGAAACAATAGTTATTTTGAAAGAAATAATAGGTGCTGGAAAAGCAAAATCTGCTAAACACCTTAGATCTTTTGGCAGGCAATGGGAGACGAAGTGCAATGATGATGGGCATTTTGAAATAAAAGGCTTGCCAGAGGGTGTTTACAAACTGCTTTATTTTAATGACCTGAATGGGGATGGCCGCCTTACTTCTGGCTCAATTTACCCGCTTAAAGCCGGCGAATTTTGGGAAAGCCCCGAAGAAGACCTTATACTCCCGCACGGCGATGACAATATTTTGAAGGAATTGCTGAAAAATTTGCCTAGTTTGTAGGTGTTTCTCAAACTCCCTATAATTTGGCACAAATTTTGCACGTATTTTTGGTATGGATATACGAGCTAAAGACTTGATAGGCGTTGGCATTGCATCAATGCTGCTTTTTCCAGTGGTTTTCTTTGCCGTTTTGCTTGGAAGCGGTATGGCGAGGCTGGAAGTGGGTGCTATGAATGTAGATGTGAAAAAGAGGATTGCTGGCTATTTGGAAAGAAATTCGCCAGACCAAGAAGCACAAGACTTGGAACAGAGCAAACTTTACGAGGCAAACCGCAAATTGGCCGCGGAATTAGAGGAAAGGCAGTTGCAGCTAAAGGAAGAAGCCTCCCGTTTGGAGCTTTTAAAGCTGGAAACCAGCCAAAATTTGGCAAAAATGACCCAAGACAGGGAAGAAATAAACAAAAAAGTAGGGGAATCCGATGTTCTCACCAATCAAAAAATTGAGGAATTGGCACAAGTTTATGCTGCTATGAAACCGGTTGAGGCAGCACCTATTTTAATGAATTTAGATGATAACTCCATTGCGCGCATAATGAAAAAGATTCCAGATACTCGCACGCAGGGTAAACTTTTGGCAGCTATAGGTGCTCTTAACTCCAAAAGGGCTGCTTCGGTTACAAAAATTTTAGGTTGGAAGGACAAATTATGAATGACGTTTCTATGATACCGGCTCCTGTTGCGGCTCAAATTTTGGGCCCAGGTTCTTTTTTTGGTTCTTGCCAAATTGCCTCTGGCAATTTTGAAGATATATTAAGCGCTATGTCTGAAGACATTATGCCGGGTATTGTGCCTGCTGAACTTCCGGCAACAAACTGCGATTCAGAAAATTTGGCGGAGCAGCCTACACTCTTAGATTTCAATTTTCAGGATTTTGACAAAAGCGAAGTGTTAATGCAGTTGCAGCAAATACTCGGCGAAGATGCAGGAACAGAAGCATTTAAACGCATAATAAATTTGCTTGAAAAAGGCACACTTTCTGTACAGGCAGATACCATTAACTGGGATAAAGATACCTTTGAAAAATTAACTGTATCACTTTTGGAAAGACTTGATTTGGCAATAAAACAGATTACAAAGGCATCTCCAGATACGCGAAATGGCGATGCGCAAAATATTTATGTGCAAGAAAATGAATATGAAAATGAAAAAGAAAATAATTTTGATATTGAAAAGTTTTTGAACTTGCTAAGGGATTTATTGAAAGTTGGGATGATAACTCCAGAGGAGTATGAAACTGTTTTGAAAAATCCCGAAGAATCTTCTTTACCCGAACTTTTGGGAGAGCTTAAAAAAGAAGCTGTGGAATTAGTTGAAAAACTTGAAAATGTTGAAGCAGAGCAGATTGAGCAACCTAGGTATGCAGAAGAACCAAAACAAGTTGAGCAGCCAAAGCAGCAACTTGAACAACCAAGGCAACCTGAACAGCCCAGGCAAACCGAACAACCAAGACAAGCTGAACAACCAAGGCAAACCGAACAACCGAGGCAAGCTGAACAGCCGAGGCAAACCGAACAACTGAGGCAAGCTGAACAACCCAGACAAACAGAACAGCCCTGGCGAGCAGAACGGCCTAAGCAGGCAGAAGAACCGAGGCAGGTTGAGCAACTGGGGCAAGTAGAACAATTCAAACAACAACCTAGGCAAGTAGAGCAACCGAGACAAGTAGAGCAACCAAGGCAAATTGAGCAGCCAATTCAAGTGGAGCAATACAGGCAATTTGAAGGTGCAAGGCAGGTTGAACAACCCAAGCAGGCAGAACAACCCATATATGCGGAATATGCGGAGCGACCAAGCGTGGCACAATCGGAACAAGAACCATTGCTAGAAGAATTGCGTGTTATTAGCGCAGAGATAGAAATGGGAACCCAGCCAAAAGATAAGGATAAATTTTACGAGCTTATTAATAATTTACTTGAAAAAGGCTTGATAAATGAGCAGGATTTAAAAAATGTTGTAAAAATGCCTACAATAGACATAGACAATGAAAGCAGTTCTCCAATTGAGCCAATTTCTAAAAACGAGAAAAAAGAGAAAAACAATTCAGAAAAAATAGAACCTGTTATTGTTAAGAATGTTTTTGAGAAAATTTGGACAAATATTGAAAGCGAAAATAAAGCGGAAAAAAGAAACATATTTTCGAAATTCAGAGAAATTGTTGAATCGAGAAGCATAAGCACAGGCGGTGAAAAGATAGATTTTAAACACGCAAAAGTAGAAGTAGAAGTTCGCGCTGTTTGGGATGCTGGCGATTTAAAAATAGAAACTGTTAATCCAAGAACTGGTGAAAAACTGCAAAGCGTTCCTGTGGCAAATTCGCACAAAATGCAAGAGAGAATACATGAATTTGAGGTTGTTCGCCAGGTTGTAGCGCAAGCAAAGTTTATAACAACCCCAACTGGAGAACAAAAACTTACAATGCAGCTTCGCCCTGAGCATTTGGGGCAAATGAATTTGCGCATAGTTTTGAATAATGGAGAAATGCAAATTCACGCGCGTGTTGAAAGCATAACGGCGCAAGCCGCGCTAGAAAGCCATATTGGGCTTTTGCGCGAGGGTTTGGAAAAACAAGGAATAAATTTAGATAGGCTGGAAGTTTCTGTTGAGCAGAGAGACAGGCAAGATGCTTTCTCTTTGGCAGAGAGACAGGAGCAGCAAGAAAAGCATGGCAAGGGCAAGCACCACCATCGGAGCAAAGAAATGCACTTGGCTGTTTCGGTAAAAAACGATGAGAACTCCGATACAGGTCGGCGACTGGGTTACAACACAATGGAGTATTTAGCATAAGGAGGCTTTATGGCTACTATCGATGGTTACTACGACAACTTATTTGACCTTCAGCACAAAGCTGATGTTCGTAAGGTTTCTTATAGCTCTGCTGGCAACAACGTTGTGAACGATGGAGACACCAAGCTATTTAAAGGAAAAGATGAAATGGGCAAAGATTCGTTTTTGAATTTGCTCGTGGCACAGCTAAAATACCAAGACCCGCTTAATCCGGCGGAAGATACGCAGTTTGTATCGCAGCTAGCTCAATTCTCGCAGCTTGAATTTACGCAGAATTCTACGCAGGCAATTTCTACACTCGCAAGCAATATGCAGGCATTTATGGAAATGCAGACTTTGCAGGCACAGAGCATAACCAATGCCAGCGCAACTCCGCTTTTGGGCAAAGATGTTCGCGTTATGGAAGCCGTTATTGATTATAAAAGCGGCGGAAGGGAGTTTAATATTCATTTGCTTGAAGGAAACAAAAATGGAACTGTTATTATTAAAGACAAAGAAGGTAAAACCGTTGCTGAATTGGAAGTTGCAGTAGAAAGCAGCAAAGGCGGCGATGCAAAGGTAAAGTGGGATGGCAAAGACACAGAGACCAAGAATGCGGTACTAGGTGGACAATACACAATTGAAGTTATGGATGCATCTGGCACGAAAAATGCAGGTTATGCATATCAAGAAGGTGCGGTGAGCGGAGTTAGCTTTAGCCAAAGCGGTGCCGGTTTAACCATAAACGGACTGCAATACGGGCTAGGATATTTAGTGAGCGTGGAAGAAGATTCCAGAAAAGTTGTCGCTAACAATTCAGATAATAAGATATCTGATGATGTTATGAAGAAAATAGCGAGCATTATGAAGTCTAAAGATGAAAAAGATGCAGTGGTGAATATAGCTAAAGCTCTTGGTTGGAAAGACATAGATGCAGACGGAGATCCTTTGGATTACGAAGGAGTGAACGAAGTTATTGAGATTCTAAACAAGCCCGGAATAAAAGACGAAGAGATGATAAAGAAGCTAGCCGAACTTCTTGGAAAAGAAGATGAGGAGTATGCAGAGATGCTAAAGAAGGTAAAGGAAACTTTGGGCTAAAAAAGTGCTTCCCCTGCTTTCGCTATGCAATAAATCCTCGCTTTGGATTTATGAGAATTTGACAAAAATTCTCAGAACCCACGAAGAAGGCGGAAACACGTGTTTTGGATTAACAATGCGTTTGCACGGTGAGCTTGTAAAGTTGGGATACTCTCCCAAACTTTTGCTAGGTCATAAAAAGCACATAAAAAATGCGCATTGCGCACTTAGCATTATTGAAAATGGAACCGAACTTTTTTTAGACCCAGGCTACCTTATTTTTGACCCCCTGCCCATCCCCCCAAATATTCCGCAACAAAACAAAACAGTATTTCCCTTGCAGCCAAATTGGGTACGTCTCGAAAGAGACGGCGAAAATCTTTGCCTTTGGACAGGCGTTGCAAACGAGGCAGCAAAATTCCGCTTTTATTTTCCGCTTGATGGCTGCTCAATGGAAGAATTCAACCTCGCGTGGGAAGAGAGCTATACAGGCGAATCTATGAAATATTTGGTGTTCAATAAGTTGGATAAAAAAACTGCTACTCAATATTATTACCAAAATGGGAAACTTTTGATAAGAACTCCAACTGGTTCAACTCAGAGAAAACTTGAGGGCAAGGAGGGCGTGGAGATTTTGTCTGGGATGTTTGGGTTGGAGAGGGGGTTGTTGGAGGGGTGTTTGGGGAGGTAGAAATGTGACAGTTATTAGAAAATTTCTAATAACTCAAGTCTCATATTAAACCCTTCTTTTTGAGTAAAACTTGATACCTCCCCATCAATTCCGCCACAATCTCCGCCTCACTAATATCCTTCCCAAACCCATACAACTTCATCACCGCCTTGTCAAGCTCCCTATGTGCTTTGAGTAACTCTAATTTCATAGAACGTGGGTCATATAAATCTGCGAGTGAACTTTCGGGAAATTTCGCCCTTGCGTCCAAAATACCCTGTGCCAATTTTTCTATCGTTGCTTTTTGCTCATCTGTTGATTTAGGCCAAACATAATTGTTGTAAACAAGAGTGTTTGAATAACTATAATCACTCTTTAGCCTACCAGCAATAACTCTCATCCAAGCATTATGTACATTTGATGTTAGTACACCAAAGTGATATAAGTTTGCATTTGGTATAACGAACAATTTATCTCCTGGAATACAAGTCATATCTAAAAAACCAATAGGAACATACATTCTACGTTCAGATGAAACTTTTGGAACAGCGATGTAATGATCGCAATCAATCATTTTACTTAATTGACCAAATATCGCAGGCGTTTTAGCTTTTTCTCTTGTTGAAGCAGCTTTGCTTTCAAGCCGCAATTGACGAACTTTTTCGATTCTTTCTAAAACCAAAGGCATTTTTCTAATATCATTTGGCGGACAATCAATAAGCCACAAGCAATATCTTGGGATGTTGTTTATAAATTCATCTCCCATCGAAAATATTCGAATATACTTTTCTGCAAAAGGTTCGTGCTTGATAAGATAGTCACGTTCTTCTGGAGTTAACAATAGATGTCCTCCGTCACGTGGCATATTTCCCATACTCATTTCTGGCACATCGCATAAAGGTTTGCTACGCTGGTCAATGAATATAGATGGTGCATCAATCAAATAGGGATTTATGTTCTTTGCGCGGATTTTTGTGCCGTCTGGTTCGTATATGAACGCTCCGCCTTCGGCGGCACACCCCGTCAGCTTTGCTGACACCCCGCTAGAAGCGGGGAATTTTTCTTTAC